>Ga0315915_1001817_pt1 | contig 26391 bp, 7 predicted proteins | sample MpolbnodulesMG_FD_207738 | JGI IMG/M metagenome (GOLD analysis project Ga0315915, IMG submission 207738) | Medicago polymorpha root nodule microbial communities from Los Angeles, California, United States - branched nodules | ecosystem: Host-associated > Plants > Roots > Nodule | place: USA...
TCCATTGCTTACCTACAAAACATTTCACGGTTTTCAATCATACTAACAAGCGTCCTAAGATAACTTATTAAAGAAGGTAAAATTATATACTCTTCATTGGAAAGAACAACATTTGTCTTCTAAAACGTTGAAATCATAGTTTCCCAACACAAAATTTTCATATTTGTGTCCTTAAGCAATGTCCTAAAGATACTCTTTAACATTTTCCTTTACTGAATAGTTCTCTAAAATACTTACCATAATTGTAGCCACGGTTTACCCATGACTAACCACTCCATTATTCTCTGGACAAAAGCCATCAGTGGGATAAAACCTTTGAAATAGATGAATGAAACCTCCTCCAACCAATAGTAACACATTTATTTGGGTTTGAAAGAAAATGAAAACTTTAGAAACATGCATTTCTTTAGTATGAAACCGATCAACGAAATACCCATTTGTTGTTGAGTAATGAGTATTGCACTCGTAGTTGACTGAGTTTGCCCCACCCAAATTTCACGAAATCGAAAATGGCATCGTATTGAGAAGTCGTTTTCTCCCATCGGATATGGTGGAACTTTATTGAGAGAGAGAGAGAGGGGTGGGTGGGTTGGTGGGTTTCACTAAAATTGACATTTTTGATGATTTATAGGGGTAAAAGACTAACCACAGGGGTACAAGGATTAACATTCTCATATTTGACCCATTCATCAAGAAGAAATTTTTGGTAACCTAAGTTCTAGAGAAAATTAAAACAATAAAAAAGCCCATATTGAATTTTTTCAATGGCGGTTACTTTTCCCACCCTACTATCTTATCGTGCGTCCTATGAATTTTGGATTTTATAATCCAAAAGCGTTAAATACCCTCCACAACAAGTTAAAACACCTTTAAAAAATCTCCGTTTTTTCAAATTTTATAATCCAAATGGGGTATACGAGAAGAGAGAAGTGTGGGAAAAGAAATCCCCTTTTTCGTTTTATCTGGGTTAACATGATCCAATTGATCGAAGAATCCAAAAGTTCTAATTCTCGTTTTTTGGACCAACACATGATTGGAGAACATGTGGGTCTTAGGGGAATGTTTGTTCTTCTTTAAGGGTCCATTGGATCCAATGAAAAATAAAAGAGATTATGATATAACAAATTAAATAATTTTTAAGGTTATTTAATTGCTCATTAAAATAAGTAAATTTTATTTTGGACAAAAAAATTAAGTAATTTATATTAATTACTTATTTTAATATGCATATAGAAAATAAGAGTAAACTAAAAGTTTCCCTAAAAAAAAAGGAAATAAAGTAGAACAATAAAAAGAGAGACTAAAGTGTAAGGAATTAGATTTCCGCAAAATTTGCAAGGATGAGATCCGGTAAATCTGACGAAGGAGATGTATGAACTACAAGCTCCAAGATAGTAGAAGTACCAAGCTTTGCGAGGAAGTTTTTACAATTATTTCCTTCACAAAGTGTGTGAGTGATGAAAGTTAGTCGATCAAGGTTGAGAGAGATCCTTGATGTCTTATATCAACGTAGTATTCTTATAGAATCTAGGAGATGGTTCTTTAAGAACATGGGGACAATGGAGGGAATCCATATAACAAATAACAACTTGATTCTTCATGTCCTAGGCCAATAACACCCCTCGTGAATGGCAAAAAAAGTTCAGCAAGGAAAATGTCAAATGCGCCTATAATGAAACTTGTGAAACCTGAAATCCAAGACCCAAACAAGTGACAAAATAAGACTCCAAATCCCTCTTTGACGGGGTTACCTAAACAACTGAATCGACATTAAGAATGGTTTAATTTTGATAAGATGAGTTCCATTGCACCCATCTATCCTCAAGTATTGAGGTCGTGGACTAGAAAGACAAGATGTGAGAGTGACTGTGAAGTTGCGAGCTTTCATGATAAGAAAGTAGATAGGGATCATAGTATTAGAGAAACAACTAGAATTTTAATTTCTCCAAGACCACCACACCGTTGCGACGAAAATGTTGGGATTATGAGAAGTGAGTCCTTACTTGAGCCAACTCAAAACATCTGAATTAGAGAGAAAAAAACTCCAAAGAGGTGTAGCCCAAAACATGCAAGAGATTTGTTGAGGTTGTGAAGTCTCTAATGCAATGAAGAAAGGGTTCTTCAAAGAAATAACAATGAGGATAGAGACCAGAATAAGCAAGGATGGTTCAAAAGAGACAGTAGAGACATACACACACCATTTGATCACTCATATGGGCAAAAATCTAGTCTTTAGATTAATTGAATAACATATATATTTGGTTTATAGAGACAAAGTAAAGACATACACCATCTGATCAATCATATGAGCAAGCAAAAATCTATTTTTTAGATTAATTGAATAACATATATATTTAGTTTATATATAAACCACATATATCAATTATTCAATAAATATAAAATAGTTTTTGATTATAATAATGACCGGATAAAATAGTTGTTGTAGGCCAACCATACAAAAAGCCAAATAAATTCGGCTTTTGTTGTATAGAATTCATCGGAGATGTGGGAGTGACGAATATCATTTGCTTTTTGATTGCTGGTTTCTGGGATTGGCATTTTAGATGGATGGGATCAATAATGCGTTGATGAATATTTTTAATCTTGCTATGTCATTCTATTTACCCAGTTTGAGTTGCGATGTTAGTTATCGAATTATTTGCTACTACAAAATATATTAATTACTTTTTAACAAGGAAAAAATCATACACATAAAAGAAAACGAAAAGATAATAATTTACAATGAAATAAAGTATTATTAATCACTTTTTAGGATCAGTATGTCAACTTTAAAAAAATCATAGTTAACACATCACAACCATGTGATTATAAAGTAGTGAGGATAAAAGTCAAATATTTTTTAATGATTCGACGATTATAATTAATTGATAGTACGTAAAAAAGTGTGTGTAGCCAAATTATTTATATAATCGTATAACTTAATTTTAGATAATATTTTAGTTATTTATCTTGTTTTCTCCATTTCGATCGTTTATATTTAAAAATGTTGATACTATTATTCTTTTTTACGTGATATGTCAAGAAACCTATAACTTCATATGATCTTCATACTTTTCATCAAGGCATTGCATTTAAGCCTTTTTTTTAGACGTTGTTTATGTTGAATTGCTCGTGTATTTTTATTTCAAAGATGAACAATTTCTGGATTTTGATTTTGAAGGAAATTAATTTTGTTGTTAGGGATTGAAAACTTTTTTTCCTGACCTAAATGGTTGATGAAGATGATAGAGCATGACAATGACCTCTTAGAAATGATGGTAAGTGAAGAACAACCATTTTCTTTGAAAATCTAGATTTCCTTTAAGATTTAATTTGATGAAGATCTAAATTTCGTTGATGTTTTTTTGACAATAAAGTTTCTTTGAAGTTGATAATGAATTTTCTGAATTTCTAAACAAAATCTATAATAATATGTGTGTGGACTAAATCATTATTTACCAAGATATTTTGTTTTATTATCATCTAATGCATTTTAATAAGCATAAATTGATATTAGATTAAATAATAGTTACAATGTGGATGTATGTTTTTTAAACTCTCTAAACATATATCTTAAACGATGAAAACATATTCGTAAAGTGTTGGGAGAGTTGATAACATAACTCTAATATAAAAATAGTTTATTTTTTAAATCATTCATTTGAATGACAACTCAACTATAAAATATGTCGTTGTCAACTTGATGATTAATCTCATTATAAATTCAAAGAGCCTAAAAGCCTAATTACTATATGTGTTAGAAGAAAAAAAAAAAGGAGAAAACATCACTAATTATACATATGTGAATTGCAAGTGCAAAAATAAAATAAAATCAAGAGAGCAGAGGCCAGAGCATTCACTAAATCACACTGTTAAGTGGACGGTATGTAGAAGTAGTAGCAGTTGACTATTTTATTGGATGATACAGAACAAAGCAGTCAGCACACGCGGGAAGATGTATTGCAATTCAACCGGCAAATAGGTTGGAAGGGGGCATACTGGACCCATTCATTAATACTAAAATATATGGTTCCATAATCTCTTCTCACATAAACTAAATGTGCATGAAACAGAGAATATATCATGGTCCAACTCTATACCCCACTTTGCAACTGCTCCTCTATCACGTACAAATCATAGTTAGCATTATCATCCTCATCTTCCACAACATGATTATCATCTTTAACGGGTGTCGTGCTATAATACAACACATGACACGACATACGTTAAAGACGATTGCAATAAGCGAAAGCCACATAACTCAAAAAAGTCGGTGGTGTTTGAGTTTGATGCCAGCTGTTTGTATAAAAACTGTCTAACTGCTTCTATATTATGTCCACAATACTCCAAAATTCATTAATTTATTTATGCCACGAGGGCGGCTTAGCTTGCTACCGTGCTTTAACTTATTTGTCCAACTAACTTACAAGCCCTTTTCCCTTTTTTCTAATAATCTTGGAGATATGTTTTCTGTACTAAGAATTTGATTGGTATTGGTATCATTGAGCAAGTTGTTGAGAAGAAAGTGAATCCAAAAAACTAAAAAAAAGTATATATGGCCGGTCCCATCACATAAACGTTTGGAACCAAAATCAATTATGTAGAAACGCATAGTGAATTAGCTTAATCTCCACAAAAAATTATGCACAAACTTATCCATTTATGATAATCAGTTAGTCATGTGGTTTGGTCCTTCACATAAATTGTGATGCAATATCTGATTTAATTTGTAAAAATTGTTAATATAAATATTTTTTATATTGTCGGTCAATTGTGAATTGAGGTGATCAAGAGAACGGTGTCCGACGAACTTGAGTGAGTGGTTGAAACAAGGGGTACATGTAAAGGACACTACGACACACAAATAATTATAAAAGCAAATATGGGAATTTAGGGATAGAACCCATAACCAATATTTAAGAGAGAGAACCTATAAACCTATTGAGTTTCAAATGTAAGTGGTTAAGTTCCACGTCGAGTAGAAACGAAAAAACAATGTTTGATATATAAGAGAGGAGACACATATACCTAATGTCTTAAAGTTTTGAATGGAGATGTGACGTTTCCCTCTATTGTGGTTCTGAAGCATTTGACACATTCTTGTTTCTTCCGTGACCCCAAACTCTCCAACAAAATTGTGAAATTCAATTTACTTATATGATTGATTTTAACCTAGTATGAATGATTTCGCCGACTCCCACTCATGATCCAACACTATTTTAGCACATATAAAAATAGAATTGCCGTATAGTTTTTTTTCTTTCTTTTCGATAGTAGTCATATTCTCTCCATACATTAGAAGTTCACGCCCCAACCGGATATTTTATTACAAATTATCCTAAACTAATTATATAGTTTTTGTACATTAAAAGTTCATGTCAAAGAAGGTGAAGCAACCCGATTACTTCAAACAATCAGTGATGTTATTTTTGAGTTAAATACTAAAGTGGTGGTAGATTTTTTTAATAAGCAGACTGCAGATTTTATTTCTTTTGGTTTCATAATTATTAATTAGAAATTGTATTGTTTTAGGGCATGATTTATGTTCAAACTCGATGGTAGAGGTTACTAGGAGATACGCCAATGTACTAGCCCGTGAATTAGTGAGATGCTACATTTCTGAACGATCATCAATTTTTTGAGCTGTTACCATACTATATTGTTTCTTCTGTTATTTATGATATGAAATAATAGTAGAAAAAAGAAGTTAATCTTACCTTTAGAGCAATTGGTGTATAAAAAAAAATACAACTCAAGGCATTGATTAGAACACGAGAAAAAGAAGGGAGAGATAAATTCATAAAAACATTGAAAATTCTAATGAAAAATACTAACAAGTGCATTGTCGCATTGATTAATGATGCATAAATGTATTTTCAAATTTGTGTAATCAAAATTTTAAAAGTAAAAAAATATTTTTTTTTAATGCAACTTTTGTTTTGTTTTCTTAACTAATATCCTTCATATACTAGTCAGTATGATCCAATTCTAATTTCGTTTCATTAAAACACCAACAAATTTGAGAGCAAAGAAAAAATAACATGGGCCCACATGTTTATTCATCTCCCCTAAACAAATACGCAAGGGAGAGACCATGAATTCATTACAATATTCTCCTCTTTCTTCCACTTTATGTGCAATGTATATTTTGTTGAGATAAATTAACGTTTTAGCCTTTTAGGATGTATATGTTTTTAATAGTCATGTCATAACCGAATATCATATGCGGGACAATAAAATTCTCTTTCAAAATATCTAATATTAGTGCATTAATTTTCGCAGAACTCAATTCAATTCAATTTTAAGATTTTTGGTCAACGTTTTAGGTGAATGTATATGTTTTTCATAATCATAAAATAAAATGTAGTCCTGAAAATATTATTTCTTCTAAATGCGACGACAGTTTGTATACTAACATTCTACTAATATTGTGTTGGTATGAAAATTAAACATCTCCGGAAATGGTATCTTAAGCAAGTTTTATAGACTAAGATATTGTTTCATAGCTATTCTCCTCATGGGAGCATGTTTTATGTTTATGTGTGCTAGATTGAGTTCCATAGAATAATGAAACGCACCTTGTTTAGATAATCTCATGGAAATCTGAAATTTTAGAAAAATGATATGAATTAAATCCTGACGATCCCAAAATCAATTTTATGTTTATTTAAGCTACCATCATGTCGGGTGCTTAATCTTTTTATCATGGAGCAAAAGGTGTATGTGTTGTTTAAATATGACGTGGTATTGTAATAAACACTTGGTAGTAGTGTAAGAAATGTCAAAAAAAGTTCCATTTATGTATAGAAAATGCATACTTCTTTAAGTGAGAGACCCATTTTGTCAAAAAACAAATATAAGAGCTGATTCCATTAAAAGTGGCTAACAAAATTTCGAAAGTCATCAATTGGCCGCCGTTGAAACATGAGAATTCTATTTTCCTACAAAATAAAAATGGATTACAATAAGTAAAAATAAAAGTAAACATGTGAATACTTCATATGTATAAACAATAGTTTAAAAATATACAAACATTTCAACACTACCATGAAACTTAAATATCACATCCACTGCATTGTGTGGCTTACAAAGAGGTGATAAAATATATTTCTAAAATTTATTTTATATATGGGTCTCATTAAAATCTTTTTATTTATTTCTTTTGAGAACTTTGTGTGACTTCAAATCATGTTGAGATCATTATGTGGAAAACACGAAACATTTTTTACTCTAAAGTCGCTATTCACATTTTAAGAAAGCCGAAATGCAAGACAATTTTCTTGCTCGATAAGTTAGATAAGCCTCAAGGTTGTTTCTTAAATCGCAAGGTATATGAGGTGGTTTCGGCACTCCATTTTGTTGCTCAGCAAGTATGATAAGCTACAAGGTAGTTTCATGAAACGCAAGGCGAACCAAGCGATGCTTATACATACAAGATGCTGATTTTAGTTCTAACACGAGCTAGAAGTGAGGCAAACTAAAATTTATCAAAGGAGGGAATTTGTAGGAATTAAAAAGCTAAAAATTGAATGCTTTTGTGGTAAAATTTTGGATTGCGAAACATTTTAAACATTTTGTTAAGTGAAAATCATCAAATTTTTGTTCAAGAGAAAAGATTGAGAATATGTTTTTGCTCCCAAAAGATTATTATTAAAGAGACTAATTTCTCATAACCCTCATACCTCTTTCCAAAAAAATCCACTATTAGTGGATTAGAGAGCTACTCTTCTTCAAAATGTAGTCCAATATGAATCAAATTAAGTAAACAAATATAGAGTTGTTTGCATTTCTTCTTCTTCTCATTCATCGTTTTTTTTTATTGGTTGTGGTTTACTTGACCACAAATATCATATTGTTTGTACTTCTTCTCATTGATCAAACGAGTTTATAAGATATAATCTCAATTCTCAAATATACTTGCATTCCATGTATAAAAGTAAAAGTTGATGAGGAAAAAAAAATATTATTCATTCCATTTTTTTTGTGTGTACAGAATTGTACATTTGTACTAACGAAACGTGGAGCTGCTAGTGAGTTACGAGTGGTTTGAGTATGAGGTCACACGCTAGAATAAATTATGGGCCCCGCCCGGATCAATGGTTTGATTAGAGCCATGAAAGTCAAACGAATTCAACTTGAATAATATCACGTGAGATTCTTACAGCCTGGTTGTGGGCCCTCCTTACGTGGAGGACGTTGAAGTCATATTTCAAACTGCTCTTTTTATGGCTTTTTTTGGAACAATCCTTTTTTTACTCTATTTTTTAAATGAATAAATATAAGTTTGTTAATCTAGTTTGTTAAGAGTCGTAATTCAATTCAATTATGTATTTCTCCCTTAAACCACCAAATTATGTTTTTGCTCGTTTCTTTCAAGAATTTGGATTTTACCTTGACTTCTAGTAAACCTTTTTCTAGTAAATTTCAGTTATATAACATATTAATAGTTAATTAATAATCGTAGTTAAACATTTCTGTAAAAAATAGTTGTATTTAAAACATTAACTTTGTTTAAAAGCCTAAAAGAAAATTAAGCATGTTTAAGATATAATTTAAGTGTATGTTTAAATTGATGATAATATTAGACATTAGTATTATGTTTGGTTTTGATTTGAATCATGAATTTTTACGTTTCAACGACATTCTATCGTAAAAGCGTAGAAACCACAAAGCGCGACATCAAATTGAACAAGCGTTGAGTAGACTTTCATCGTAAAAACAAATGTTTACTAATTTGATGTTGTTATTTTGTCATAGATATCACCATATCGACAATCTAAACATGTAAACATCAGAACATAATCGTCGAATATGAAGATATTTCGAGTTTGAGCTTTACTAATATTGTTAGAGAGATAAATATAAATCTCTTTGTAAAAACTTCTTATATTTAAGATTTCTCTTTGTCAAAACTCATAGTTCTTCCTTCCTAAATCATCTTTTGGAAAGAAAAAAAAAATAATATCTTAAATGAAGTTTTGCTTTTGCAGCTTGTGGCCTCATGTAAAACATAATTGGTGATGAGCACTATGATCATAGTACTTTCCTTTGCCTTTGGTAATTGGTTGCTTATAGATAGACTTGAGTTGAGATGAGAGAAAGACGAGTTTGGCTTTAAGATTACAGCTGTATACTTGTATATGTTCAACAACACAAACAAAAGTAGTCAAAAAGACTTTCGACCCCACTTGCAAATACATTTTTAAAAATTTTGTGTTGTTTGTTAGTAAACATTATAAAAAAAAAAACGTTTGTTGTGTGTCAAACAGCTCAACTTTTCCTGTCATGTCATGTTTTAAACGCACCCAACAAAATTGTCCATTAACTACTTCTACCCTAATACTATTATATTCACTCACCGTCTTAATTTTCCTGCCCTACTTATTCAGTACGAGAATGATTTTATGATTTATATACCCTCTTTCATTTCTATTTTTGTGCTATCTTTCTTGCTCCTCCGTATACAGACCCGTATATATTTGCATTATTACTCTCCAGTTACTTAATGATTCTAATCTTATAATCTACAGCTGTGAAATGTGGTACCCAACCTATACCTAGCTCTTCTTAATTTGGTTTATTAATTTGGACTGTTTATATGTGACCTAGGTTTCTCTAATTTATATTCTAACTCCAAAGTTCTCTGCCTAACTGTTATCATTATAAGTGCTAAAACAGTAAGGAGATAATGACCAAATAACAACAAGTCTTCAATTTATATTCATTTTCATATAACTCAAATGATTCATTTGTACCAAAAAAGAACTTTAAAATGTGAATATCAATTAAACTTTTCGATATAGTTTCACTTCAAAATGCTAATTTTTGAAGTCAATAGTTAGAAATTTACATATCAATCTTTAAATTAAAAGAGTTGAGAAGTCATATACTATTATTATACTACACATTGAATTGATGAAACAGAAGCCAAGAGGTGGTAAATGGGATTATTATAAATAAATGAAGATGTGAGGAAATTTCAAAGAGGACAGAATAGTAAAACTAAAAAGAAATTAAAGAAAGAAAAAAGACAAACCTGGATCAGAGTGTGCCAGCCAGAAAGCTTGTTCTAATATCGCATCTAATCTACAGAGTCATTGTATTTAGTTAGACCCTCCACACCCACCAACTATACAAAAGCCTAGTTTCCTGGAAAGTACCCTCCCCCTCAGGGTCACACCCTAACAATATCCCAAACCAAAATTAATAATTATTATTATTATTATATTTGTTGCATGCACCTTTATTTAACTAATCACCCTCCTTCTCTTCATATATAAACCCAATAATTAACACTTCACTCCCAATTTGCTACTACTTCCTAACATATATCGTATAAATTCACCACATTCACTAATACTACTAACTTACTATGGATTTGAATATGAATATGAATTTTGAAGCTATGAATAGAAGCTCATCAACAACAACATCATCATCAGACTCATGTTCCTCAGAATCAAACCCAACAAACCAAAACAAACTAGACAGAATCAAAGGTCCATGGAGTGCAGAAGAAGACAGAATTTTAACCAGACTGGTTGAACAACATGGAGCAAGAAACTGGTCACTCATCAGCCGCTACATAAAAGGTCGGTCCGGCAAGTCATGTCGTCTCCGGTGGTGTAATCAGCTAAGTCCTACGGTGGAGCACCGTCCATTTTCTTCACAAGAAGATGAAACAATCATAGCGGCGCATGCTCAATATGGTAACCGTTGGGCTACCATTGCAAGGCTTTTACCCGGTAGAACTGATAATGCTGTCAAGAATCATTGGAACTCTACGCTTAAGCGTAGAGTGGGTTGTGGCGGTGGTCGTGGTATTTGTGGTGGTTCTGTTACGGTTGCTGGAGGTTTTAATGGTGGCAACGAGGGTGGAAGTTGTTCTGGTCCGTTTGCTTTTCCGGTGGAAGATGATCCGTTGACTGCGTTGACTCTTGCTCCACCGGGGAATGGTGTGGAAGATAGGGAGGAAATGGTTGCTGATCATAGGTTTCCTTCGCCGGAAAATGTTCCGACTGAGTTTTGGGATGTAATGAGAGGTGTGATTGCAAGAGAAGTTAGAGAATATGTTTCTTCTAATTTTTCTCATAACTCTAGTTTTCATTGAATTAATTAGTTAACGATATCAATAATCATGTTCACACACAAAAAAAATGTATCAATAATCATGATCATATTTTTTTTCTGTTATTAGTTATTACTTTATTTTAAGCAAATTTATTTAATTACTCTGCACTTGGATTTTGTCCCTACAAACTCAGATTTCAATTCTCTTTCTGGATTATTATTAGTACTATTTTTCTTTTTTAATGTGGCTAAGCTAAGCTAAGCATTACTACTATATGTTACTGCTGGCAAGCATTGATACTATAATTTTAACTGTGGTTTATTTTTATTAATTATTACTGTTTTATATTTGTGAATAACTGAATATTGTACGACAAATTTTCCAAGTATATACTTCTGTAGAAAACGCGGCTTAATAAACAAACAATAGTACATACGTCATATATAATTTTTGCTTGAATCATATTTTGAAATTTGGCGTGGGTATGTACTTCTTGAGTAGTACTATACTATTTGGTTACCAGTAATGTGTTGAGGTGACAGTTATCATGATGAACTTTATAATAATTTATACATTCAACTGTCATGATGAATTCAAAAAATAGCTATTCCTCTAACTTAATAATGGAATGTTGTAATGATCAATATTTAATGTATTTTTTTGACAATATATTTGACTAAATTAAAAAGAGGGGAAAGTAAATGAATTTCGATGATGAAATTCACACATTTTCGTTTCTCTCTTGATTTGCAAAGAAATGGCACAAAAACATAGATTTTTTTTATTCTTTTTCAGTTTAGTCCCTAGTTCTTTTGAAACTAATTAAGCAAAGCATATTAAGTTGGATCATTTTAGTAGATTAAAATATATGCAACTCTATTATTTCTTTTTACCTTTAATTTATATAAAATAATACATTATTTTTACTCTATTGTTTGTATCTATACTCTTTTCAAACTCGTCTAACTTTATTCTCCTATTGAGAGTGGAAAATGATGAATTTGCAACTTGCAAGAGCTTTGGAGCCTCCACACCAACATAGCCCAATTAGGAAATTGGTCTTTATAGGCACAAACCCGATTCATCTTTTTCTTATTATACCCCACTATAACGAGGAAAAAGTTTATTGCAAGTTGCAAGCAATATTATTACGTGGCAGAATAATCAACAAAATTGCAAGTACAAACAAGATTGTACGGTTTGGTTAAGATACAGCTGAATCTCTCCGTAAGCAACACCACAACGGTTGTACGATAGTTAGATTTATGTTATTTTGTCCACACCCAACCAAATATTTGATCACTCATACCTAGTGCATGTGCATCCACAGTTCAGCATTTGATCAGCTTTCCTCATTTAAGTGTCTAATTGAGTCTTATAGGAACACTCTCATTTATAATTATTTTTGAACGACACTTAATAATTGTTGGAGATAATGGAAATGTTGTTAAACTCATATATTAATTGTGATTTTTCTTTATCTACGGTTGATTTTGAATGACGTTGAAGCATGACAAAGGACAACCGGTGGTAGCTCTTTGGTGGGGTGGTGTTTATGAAAGCACTGAAATACTCAAGTCAGCGAGAGATGAGATGATAAGACATTGGTTAAACTGATCAATTATATAAATATAACCTTGTTACTATTTTACGAAGGTACTAATAAACACCATTTTCCTCTAACTAGTTTACACTATCATTTTTAACGTACCATTTTTCCCCCATAAGACATCATAACATTTTTTATAGAACATGAATCCAGTAACACATATGTGATCACATTTCTCAAAGTAGTAATAGTGGCATTAGCATTTCTTCAAAAAATAGTGGCATTAGCATAGTAAGCCTTTCCTGATTCAACCTGGGCATAAACTAATGAAAATGTTAATTGCTCTAAAGGCACCTCAATTTCTCTCCCGATCCGGTTGTAATTCTTGATCGGTTATTTTTGTGTGTAAAATTCGATCAGATCGTAACTTTCGACTAACTATTTTCAATAAGATGAACAACTTTGAGGTGTCTATTGAACAACCATCAAAATGTTCATAATTCATTCAATGTGAAGCCCTGAATACAGTTTACAAAATCAAAATCCATAAAAAATTCACTGCAGTTTTATTTAAACAGTAACACAGACAAAAATACATCATCATATTTATCTAGGTGGCACAAACCAAAATAAAAAACATTTTATTTCTTTCGACACTCCAGGAAAGAAAAAACTGATAGAGACCATCCATTTTATTTATATTTTGAATTCAACAACTTTAGAAAGAAATGACTTGATTTAATTGGGCTAAAAGGAACGTGTAGATGGAACAGCAATGAATTTGGTGAGTCCAGCAATACAGTCATAGGCATTGCCTTCATCAGAGGCAAAGTAATAAGGCTTCCACTGATTCAGCTCAATCTTTATGCTCTCACCACCACCTTGGTCAGCACTACCAAGCAACTTTGCTCCTCTAAATTCACATGTCGTGTAACTCCACATATTCGGTAGCAAGTAAACGCTGGGAACAACCGTGGAATTTCCTGGAGGGGGATACTTGAACACTGCATTATTTTTGTATGCACAAACCAAAATTAATCCATCAATCAAATGAAGAAGAAAAAAAAATCAATATATATGCGCAAACAATGGACGCGCACAGCGACCTTTGATAATAATTTGAAAAAATCAAAGTGATTAAATATAATTAAATGCGTTGGTGTCATGTTAGTGTCAAAAAACAAATGTTTTTGATATGAAGTTTCGCTGCTACGAGTTAATTGATATTTGTAATGATACATACCCAGTGTGTCATTTATTTGGAAGGGGCTATTTTTGATGGCCCATTGGGTGTAGTTCGTGCCTGCACGCCAACCTTCAGAGTCTCCAACCAAGATGCTTCTTTTGGTTCTGGCCTTGCTTCCCGACCCTGCAACCATTGAAGCAATCACAAGGAAGATAACTCCTTGGATTAAAATTCTAGACATATGTTTATGCATCTTTAATTAATTTGTACTTATGATATAATTAGTTGATTGTGAATTCCAATTTCACTGGTTTATATAAACCTGATTCAACATTGACTAATTACTGACCAGTCTATTGGGTTTCGAAATTCAATCCATTTCTGTTATTTTCCCACAAAGGTTGGAAAATATGGTCATATGGAACAATATTGTTAAAAGTATATCTTTTATATTTATTATGTATCTTTACTAGAATATGCGAATATCTTTTATATTTAATATGCATCTTTTAGGGGCGTGTATTAGATCATGATTCTAAGGGATTTTAAAAGACTTTTTTTATCATGAAAAAGTCTTGTGGTATTCAATCAAGACTCTTTTCAATTTAAAAAAAGTCTTGTGTTATTCAATCAAGATTCTTTGTCATTTAAAAAAAGTCTTGTGGTATTCAATCAAGACTTTTAATCACTTAAAAAAAGTCTAGTGGTATTCAAAATCATTCAAATTTAGAAGGATTGTTTAATAAATTAGATTTTGATGGATTTTATGAGATTATCTAGTAAAATTTTAGCATGAAAAAGTCTTTCATGAAAATATGAGATTTCTTAGGATTGTTTTTTTTTTTTTTTTAAGATTTTACTATCTCTCCCCCTCTCTCTCTCCCTCTCCCGTAAAAAATAAAGTAAAATAAATAAGAGTCTTTATTGAGATTTTGTGAAAGAGAGTGTGTTATGATATTTTTTTCAATTATTTCTTAAAATTCATAGAATCTGTTGAAATCTCTTGAAATCCATAAAATCATTTCAAATATTTTAAAATCTTATAAATTAAATCCATTGAAATCCTTAATAGTCCTTTAAAATCTTCAAAGTCATCAAAATCCTGCAAAGTCTTTTAAAATCCTCAAAACTTTTTCAAACAAAAATTGTCCTTTAAAATCCTAATCTAATACACCCTCATTATATTTGATAACATCTTGATAATCTTCCTTTAAAAACATCTTGATAATCAAATCACTAATGATTCGATAGTCAAGACCGTAACGACTTAGTAGTCAAAACTTTTGTTGTATATATACATATTCATGCAATGAAATAAACAAGAAAATATTATCTTACATATTCCTCTCAAAAAATATATTATCTTACATTTTTTTTTAATAGATCTTATTTTTTATTTTTTTTTGGTTACGAAGATAAAGGTAAGAAAAATATTATCTTACATTCTAAATATAATAGATTTTTTTTTGACAAATACCGAATATAAAATATATTTACATATTCTAATAAAGATATTTACCTATTCTAATTAATACTGTATAAGAAGATTAGAATCTCTTAATGTATTCATATTAGAGCATAGAAGTCTACATACATACATGCTCTCTCAAAGACTTTGGTCACTAACTATTATATTAGATTATGGCCTGAACCATATCTTCCAATTGTTGAATCTTAATTTAGATATTGTTGCGACTTAGTCATGTGTACGATTGTAACATGCTTTTTTTAGAAACTTCAGTCAAATCTCATTATATAAATGGATTTTTTGGTTTAGATCAATTAAGGGGACACATATCTAGAAGAATTTTCGTGGATAGTTTGGCAAAGATGCACAAAATGTGAACGTAATCAAAATTTCTTTTCCTGGGAAAATTAGTCATATGGGTTGGTGACCGTTGACAACTTACGGGTCATTTGTATTGCTCTTTGATCATTTAACGTCTCGTGTTATTTTTAATATCAAAATATTTGTTTAGGTAAATTGGATATCCTCCACAAGTAAACATAACATTGCATTACATGTAATATTGTATATATTTATAGGGTCCTGCTAATCGGTGCCCCTGGGCACTGGTTAAGCATACCATAAAAGAGAATTATTACCATAAAAGGAAACTGTTTTTGACTTTATTATAACTTAATTACACAATTTCAATGCATTAACTACTATATAATTTCCTTTTTCATATCTTTAACCAGTGCCTCAAGGACACCTGTTAGCATTTCCCATATTTACATACTTGTTTCTCTTACTTTTTACAGTAGTGTTAACAACACACAATTGACACAACACATAATTGTTACCACCTGAATGATAACTTGAGATTATAACTTATACGTAATATATACAAAAAATCATATTTGTCATTAAAGTTTTGTTGTCTAAGAACAATTTTTCTTAATTTTTTTGGGGTCTGGAGTCGATATAATCATTGAATCAAAATTTAAAAATTCGATAAAGAACAAAAGTATTAGGCACCTTCGAGTGCTCCCAGACACCTCTAAATGTCAAACATGTTCTTATTGGACTCTAATTCTTGTTCGCTTGTGATCAGGAGATCACTCGTGATCGCTATCTTTTCGATCGATTCTTCGTTTAAACGATTTACTTCCTTTGTCTTACAATAATTGTCTCTTTACCAATTTTTCTTTTTCTCAAAATAATTGTCAATTTAGAATACCAATGCAACATTTATTATTATTTTCCACTATTATACCCTTATTTATTGAATTTCATTCAATTTTATTACTCCACTAACTACAATTAATAAGGGTGTTTTTGTAAATAATACTAATTTTACCATCAAAATCAACACAATTAATCATTTCGTTAATAACCGAGCATAAACCTTAAACAACTATTATTTAGAGACAGAGGGAGTAATAAATTAGGCCTTTGGGATTTCATTGTTTCAAACAGTGAGGTATGACTTTTTAGATAGGCTACAAATGTCACCGATCTTAAAAGCCTTCATCGATATTTTTTTTTGAAGAAGCTAAACTAACCCCCTCAAGTTGGTACCAGAGAAAATCGAACCTGAGACCTTGAGGAGGAGCACACTCCAAGGTCCCAAGTCAATACCACTAGGCCAATCCAAGTGGGTTAGCCTTCATCGATATTATTAATTTGAAAACATATTAATTCATTTTATTTGTATAAATTATAATTTCTTGGTAAAAATATAATTTGCTCCTGTAGAATTTATCATTAAAATAGCTATAGGCTTATATACAACAAAAATTTATTAAATCGGTTAAACGAAGAACCGATCTAAAAAATAGAGCAAGTTGAAGAAAAAAAATGTTGGAAGTTCCTATTCATCGGATTTCGCATACTTACATAATGATTGAGAGTTACGACTCAACCCAGAGTAAATTTGACGTCCCTAAAGGTCCGTTTGGTTCGAGAATTAGGAGGGGAGGGGAGGGATTTTAACGGACGGGAGAGGAGTGGAGGGAAAATATTTTAATTAAAATTATGTTTGGTTCGCAGGGGAATGGAGGGATTTTAGAAGTATTTTACTGTTTTACCGTTAAACTTAATTAAATAATGATAATAAAGTAATGAAACAATAACGATGTAATCGATAATGTAGACCATGTAATAATGAATTAGTAATAGAGTTGTTACAAGTAGTAATAAAAGTTGTTACAAGAAAAAGTTGTTAATAATATGGAATAAAAGTTGTTACAAGAATAATATAACATAATAATAATAAAAGTTGTTACAAGATAATGTAACATAACATATGATCTAATAATAATAAATGTTGTTACAAGGATAATATTGAGATTTTAAATTAATCTGAGGATAATTTTGGTAGTGCAATAAAACTTGATCCCCTCCTCTTCCCTCCCATCCCCTTCTAAAAATTAAACTAAACACTTCAAATTAAAAATCTCCCCTCCCTTCTCCTTCCCTTCAAAACTCTCGAACCAAACGAACCCTAAGCAGGACTATATAGGGAATATGGTGCTGTAATTTTCCTCTTTATTTCTAGCCAAATAAATATGTGATGTAAGCTTGTCCTACAACTTAACTGATGATTTGATTCCACCTTTGTATGTCTTTGATGAGTGGTCCAAACAACGTTTGTTTTCGATTGCGACTATAGGAATTACCAAACACTGGACCTACCAAATGAGATTCTTTTCTTTCATGGCTAAGTTTTTTTCTCCTCTTCCATGCGTGATAATGATTCTCTTCTACACCTACCGTTTCAGAAAAGAAACAAAACATGCTATGCTGCTCACTCCTCTTTCCACTTCTAGAATCTAATGGACCTCCTTATGCTAACAAGGTAGGCTGTAGGTGTGTTGTGTCCGACATCGACACAACACATTAACTACATTCAATTATCATTGTCGATGTGTCCATGTCCAATGTGTCTTATGTAGATGCTTCTAACTCATGTTCAATGTGTATCATTTTGGATGTAGTATGAATTAAAAAAATATGCTAAAACAGCTAAAGTTTTAGAATTAAATTAGGCTTGAACTGATTCCTTTTGATAATAATTCATCAAAATTCCTAGAATTCAATTAATTCGAGAAATAATTAAATGAAACTACATGTTTTTTTTAAGGGTGCAACTACATGTTTTGATGGAGCAAGTCTTGCATATATACAAATACAAATATAAAATGTTTGGACAAATTCACATAAATGGAGAAAAATAAATGAGAAAAAAATTTAGTCACATCATTCAATTATTTTCTTTTTTAATTTTTTCAATTTATGTGTGTGCGCGCGCCTAATCACTTTTTATTCATGTTTGTGACCAATCAAGTATTTTTGGTTTTGATGTTGTGTTGTGTTTGTGTATTCCAAGTATTCCTAGTCTACTACATAGCATTAGATTTAAAAGTTAGGGTTGTTGACTAGTGGCTCTGAGATGCTTTTTAAGCATTATAAATTAGGAAATTATTTATTAAAGTTAACGAGTTCCCCTGAGACACTCTTTAAACATTCTAAATTAAAAATTATTTATAAAAAAAGTTAAATAATTCAATTTCTAAAGCATTGAATACACAACTTTTTATAAAAAAAATTACTACTTACGACCTTTGAAGAATGCTCTGGAAGCACTCGTTAACCTTTCCTAAAAGTTATTACACTACCAATTTAAAATTACACTAGTTAGTTTCTCACACAACACATATGCTGCTTTTCCTTACATTCGGTTTAAATCTCATTGATTCTAATGTTACTTTTCATACTTTTCACACTAGTTTACATTTTCCTGTATTAAATGCTGACAGCATGATTTTTTTTTTATCCTGCTATTTCTAATGATGATTGCAACAGTAACAATTTTTAACAATGTCTAATTAAAAGGTCTACAAGACCTAGAAACAGAACTTATATTTCACCAACTATATCCTTTTTCTACTGCTTGTGAGCCTGCAACTTACAAACAGACAGTTACGTATCCCAATTGGATTCAAGCTATGAATTCTGAGGTTGAAGCTTACCATCAAAACAAAACTTGGATCTTTAAATTCCTTATTGAACTTCTAAAAAGTAAGATACTCATTTGTTGTAAATGTATTTACAAAATTAAGTATAAAGCTGATGGAAGTTATAGACAAGAGAAAATTATAGAAAAGTAATACTATACAAATAGTATTAATAATGAGAACTGCTAACTAAGTTCTTTAAAAAAAAAAAGAGAACTGCTAACCAAGTGCAACTAACGAACTAATTAGCATAAGTAATTAGTGTAACTAATTTTTACCACATATCAAGAATTAACCAACCAGTGAACGAGTCACAACACCAGTGGCAAAAAGTACTTACATTATGGTGGTGATTGGATAGTAGAACAGATTTTGCAAGACAGAACACAAGACAATTGACAAGGTGCGGGGTCCTCTCTCCTTTTAGCACGCATCTTTTTTGGTTAAACAGTATTTGCACACTTCCAATTTCCAACTTCCAAGATACCTTATTCTATTTATTTTAATTATTAATTAGCTCTCATGTTATTTTGTTTCTTCTTTTTTGGCATTCATCAATCACATCTAAAAAGTTGTATCAGAATAATCACCAATAGTAATGTACTAATATTTTGTGCAGCAAAAAAATAGTAATGTAGGCCAAACTAGACTTTGATGATAACTTCATAAGGATGATTCAATTAGACTAGGGAAATAAAACGAAAACAAATAACATAGTAGCAAAATATTAAAATGAGCTATGAATTTGTTACTAGTTGGGAATCATTGACACAAACCCGTTGATACTGATAATAATTTGAGAAGATGAATTCATTGAATGTAACTATATGAATCAATGCCGTATCAACGTTAGACACTGACACGTATCAGACATCAGCCACGATTCGAGTAAACACAAAGAAACTAGCCACACTTCAAGTAATGCAAAGAAACTAAATCAAGTGTTAGGTGGTGAGTTCTGAGAAGATTGTTCTTCTTGTCTAGTTTCTTGCTGAGTATTGATAGGTGTTGCAGGAAGTGAAGTGGTGCTAGTTTCATTTACCCTCATAGGTATTGAATGGTTAATTCTACCATCAATACAAGTAGAACATTTTTTCTCTGCCCAGCTTTCTATATCATATTGGCCATGACCCATGATTCTTCTTCCTGAGCATAGTCTTCCAATCATTACTGCAATTATACCCAACACAATTATTACTACGAGAACTCCAATGAGAGGACCAACGGAGTCATGTTGTGATGCACCATGGTAGGATGGTTGTGTCATTGTAAATGGAGGAGATTGTTGTTGATACACTGGCATTGACGATGACGACGATGACATTGTGTTCCCTTTTACAGAAACTAGAACAAGTTCTTAATACTTGGTTGTTTGGATTGGTAGGTTTGATTGAATGTAATGAAGTAGTTGGAGAAAAATGCAACGCGGAGTTAGAAATAAGGAGAAACAAAATTTTTGGTAATGAAGATTGTAGGAGAGTGTAAAAGAATGTTTGTTATTATCTGGATGCTTGATGAGATGTTGTTATGAGACATTCTCATTATGAAATTCTCTTTGTAAAGGATGACTTATATTATATAGCAGATATAAAGAAATATCTGCTTTGCTTATTTCTTTAGAAAGAGAAAGGGTTTAAGAATTTTGCATTCTTTGTTTTTTATTTTATTTTATTTTAAATTTCTTACATATTTACTTTACTAGATATAATCACTATCATACTATTTTTTTCGTTGGCATTCGATTTTTTTTGGGTTAAAGAAATAACTTAGTGGTTATACTCACATACTATACGTGTAAAAAAGTTGAGAATTTAGAGTTTAAACTCCGACTTATGCTTATCAATATTCATGAAACTACCAATCCAACTTTACTTACAGGATCGGTTGGTATTCGACTTTAGTTGACCTATGCTTATCAATATTCGTGAAATCCAACTTCACTTACAGGATCGGCCGGTATTCGACCATAGTTGACTGCAAAATCCAACATCCATTGATTTTTTATTCATTTATTTTTAATTCAGGAGGAATTTCTAATTTTGATTATTTTGATTTTAGTAATAAAAATGGAAGAGGACGTGAAAGCTTGAAAGGGTTTTGGCAGTGTTTAAAATAGTAATTAGAGTTTGAGGAACCCCGAGGGACAATAAAAGGACGAAAGGAAAGGCGAAAAAAATATCAGAAAAATGGAATCTTTGAAGAGTAAAGTGAATACCCTTTTCTCGAGAAGCCCTTTTCAAAACAACAACATCAAACAACTTTTTCAGGAGTCTGTTACTGTATGAAACCATGAGGGAATATCCTTAACTCTAACAATACGGTAGAAAGTAGAAACACTTTTTCTTTAATCCCAACAAGTGCTAAGCTATCATGCCTCAGATCAACATCAAACCTTTTCTTGTTTTGAGGAATACTGTATATGACTATCACTTGTATTATTTGAATATCAAAATGCAAATATTGCATATGATGTCCAATAATTATTTTTCTATGACTATATATGATTTTTCTATTTCACTATTTTTCCGATATTATATTCCATCCTATGCATGCAGTGTGAGACAAGTATCATCCTTTTATAAATTATGTTTCATGTTTTTTAGTTTACTTGGTAATAGTGAAATAATTTTCAAATCAATTATAATTAGTATCATCTAGAGCATAGCGAGTACTTTGAGGGTTATAATGGCCAAAAGTCATTCCACCATTGTCATACAAATTGATGTACTCTTTCATCTGATCTTGTGTGCATATTCGTGATCAACATTTACACCAGTGAGTCACTGAATTGTTGTCACTCATTCAAGGCCAGAATTTCTTTTCTTCCTATAGAGATTTGAGGAATGCTAACAACACTAACTTTTCAACACTTTCTCTAACACTCACTATTTTATTGGATTAAATCAATGTATGTCCCACCATTTTGTTCAGGTTCAATTTTTAAAGTGTAGACCTACAATAATTTAAACCAATAAGAGAAAGTGTTTAAAATAGAGTGTTGCCAGCATTACTTATAGAGATTTATGTCGGAAGTTTTCATTTTTGGGATGCCCATTGAATGCTACACTGGACCACTTGTTTTAGATGAAGCTAACAATGATGCCCAACAAGAATAAAAAACATTGACAGTTGTCATCCTTGAACAGTTTGTAACGCATCTTCTGGCACTGAGCTTTTTACAAGGACATTTGGGACCTCTGTGAAATAGCACTAGATAATAGACATTGATAGTTGCTTCATAAACTAGAAACTAAAAATCAAAACATGCTTTTAAAGGAGCAAAGATAAAATGATCAGATTTACAAGGACGGTACCAGCATTAGCTGATCACGCGAGCACATTCACCTCTGCTCTGTAACTGTAAGCATAGATATTACGTATAAGGTAAAATACTTTATAATTTTTTAATAATATTTATTATGTAGTGTCACATTGTTTGGTTTCATTGGGTTACTTTTAGTCTGGTGACCTTGACTATATCTTTCTCCTAACCAAACCAATTAGTATCTCTCATCAAAATAATTTATTTTAACCATTCATCTATCAATTAATACACTAAAGTCATCAAAGTCACCTGAGTACTTTCCAACATTGTTAGGAGTGGACTGCAGTCTGGACTCTGGAGTATACCAGACCAATGCAGTTTTGCTTAAATAAATATCCTACTTGCTCTAAAACCTGAAGAATCGAGTTTGGCATTTAATTTTCAGAGACTTATTTTCGTTCGTAGTCTGAACTTTTTGAAAGTTTCAAATATCTTATTAGCATGTTTAAGGCATATCACATGATATATCTTAATAAGTTAAATGGCTGATAAAACAGGAATCAATTTACATGATTAGCTATAAATTTTAAAAATTACACTGTTACAGCTCAAGGACATGAGATAAGGGTGAAAATAAACTAGCTAGACTAAGCTTTGTTACACTCATTGTTTTATTTAAAGGTTCACTACTAGAAATTGTCCTGTTTCCTGCAGATTTAGTAAAAAATATCCAAAGGAAACATTTTTTTTTAGGATTTTCCTGCAAATTTTGGTTCCATTGTAAGACCTTCATGGATAAATTGTTTCTTGAGGATTTCTGATCCACAGGAACTCAAGACATGATGTTGAAGCCATTTTTTTTTTCTTTTCAAAAAGCCTAACGGCAAAACTCACACACACACACACACACACACACACACACTGAGTGTAAAGAAGTGAAAAATTGCATATTTGAACCTGTGTCCCAGCATATCAAATGTCTATGCAGCTTTTTACCATCTGAGTTGTAATTATGAGACGATGCTATAGCCTTTTGTTAAAATGTTATCGGAAGCTATAATTGTTTCATAAGAAATTTTGCTCCCCTATCATTCCTCCAAAAAGTTAATCCAACAGTTAAAATATAAACAATCCCTTTCCTCCAACTGGGTTGGATTGCTCAAACTGATTTGAACCAAGGGATAAGAAGTTGGAAGTCCTTGGTTCAAACCCGGACAGAGGAGAAAAAAACTAACCAAACAACTAATTACTAACATTTGCCATTAAAAAAAATAAATCCCTTTCCTCCAACCAGTCTCTTAGTTTATTACTATACCTAATATGATGTCAAACAATTCATTATAATTTTATATTAATCTATGAAAGGAGTTACAAGAGTGACTTGGTAGTTGATATGAGGGAGTTTCAGAAGATAAGGAGATCAAGAGTTTAATTTGCACACATCATACTAAGATTTTTCATTAAAAATTAAAAATTATGAAGCCCGATCGTTTACAAGGGAAAAGGAAGGGAAAAAACTAGCACAGGTTTTCACCATCGTTTACAAGGATTAAGATTAGTAGATTACTTATCCTATATAGTTGCACATATAAAAACAAAAGACAATACTCTATACGACTTACGTTGTGTATTCATGCCTCCTGCAACAGAAGTGGCCTGCAATTACGGGCACACAGGCAACCGGCAACCTTCAAACTTTTTTGCCCCTCATTGAGCTCAAAGACGAAGCGAATGCGACATTCTCTCAGGATACTGCACAATATAAAAGCAAGCACAAAACTATTCTGCTATTGAGACACTCTCGAGACAATTCACCTTGGATCAAACAATTTTACCCAGAGGCTTTCCCCAATCTTGAAGCAACATTTCCAGGGCCAGATGTGGTCATTAAATTCCCATTAGCAGACATGTAAAAATAGTTGTAGTTAATTCTGGTGACCAAATCAGCCAAATGAGGGAAATGCCCTACATTTAGTTTGAAAGATAAAACCTGAAAAGCCAGGATAAGAATTACATTATCAGGTACTCACATATAAATATACAAATAAGTATTTTAAAGCAGACAATTCAGATCTAAACTTCCCCTGAACCGTAAAATCTAATTATTCAAATAGACAATTCAGATAAAAGATATTTTCAATGGGTTCACCTAAGAGTTTATCTTATTCTTTCTCTACCTCTAATTATTGTGTTATCAACTCTTCAAGCCTGGGCTTCTATTGTTCATTCATAATTTTCCCTTTAATTTCAGAGCATGTTAATAAGAAAATCCATTATTTTCATCCAGATCATAACGTAGAGCTAGTGTCACCAAGTAGCAGTGTAGTTAGAAATTTAGAATGAATTCTGAAGAAGCATACCCTAAGTAAGAAAGCAATGCAATCATCAAACTGTTTCTCAATCCGGTCGACTTCCATCTCACACCTTGCCTTGATTGCAGAAACAGCTCCGCCGCTTTTTAATGTTTGTTGTATGGTATAGAAGTCTAAAGCTAAACCAAGGATTATATTAACGCGGCTGGCAATCAAAGCCCCCTGAATACAACAAAGAAGTTTGAAACTACTCAAGCTTTGCTCCATCATAACTACATCAGTCAAAACAGAATACAAGGAGAACGCAAATACCCAACTTCTGAGACACAGTGAATTACCAGTTTATCAGGAACCACAAAGCACTGCCGCTGAATCGACAACATGTAAGCCTCGTGGGCTTCAATGACCTCATCCAGAGATTTGGCCACTGTCATACTTTCACATAGTTCACGCCATGCACTGTGATATACCTGCATACAAATTGTAGTGACAGAAAACACACTCAGGTTCCGTTGCCAAAATGCAGAACCATATGAGTACAAGTGTATGACTAATGTGAAGATTCCATTGACAACTAGCATTTCTATTGGTAGACCAATGTTAAATTCTCCCCTTCTGCCCCCAAAATCTAGCAAAAAGGTAAGACATAGGAATAGCAGCCCTTACTGTCATGTAGGGGTGTTCATGGTTCATAAATTGGACTGAACCAAATTAGTGTTGTTAAAGAGTCCCACATTGGATAAGAGATGGCATGAACAAGTGTTTATTAGTGGGGGCAGTCCTCACCTCACAAACCTCTTTTTTGGAGTTGTGTTATGTCCAACCATAAATTCTAAGATTGTATCAGAGGTCTCCTCCAAGATCTGTGGGCCACCTGCTATCAGGTTTCCCTTATCGGGGCACCACATATTTGTATCCATGCAACATGCCTAATAGTGTTTGGCGTGTGAGTATGTTAGGTCCAACCACAAATTCTAAGATGGTATCGGAGCCTCCTTCAAGATCTGTTGGGCCACATGCTATCTGGTTTCCACTATTCATACACATTTATATTCATGCACCAAGCCCAATAGTGCTTGGCGTGATGGGTGGTGTTAAAGAGTCCCACATTGGATGAGATATGGATTGAGCAAGTGTTTATAAGTAGGGGAAGTCCTCACCTCACAAGCCGGTTTTGTGGGGTTGTGTTAAGTCCAACCACGAATTTTAAAAAGTGGTTTCAACTCAAAATTGGTTTGTATTTATGAACCAATTTAATATTAAAACTTGTTGAAATTTGGGGCCTAACTCATCCTTACAAAACCGGCTTGTGAGGTGAGGATTGCCTCCTCTTTATAAACTCTTCTCAAGAGTGTTATCTATCCGATGTGGGACTTGGGTTTTTCCCAATACACCCCCTCACGTCCAACACTCTTTGGGCTTGGTGCGTGAATAGGTTTAGGCGGCCCTTGAATTCGACAAGCTCTGATACCATGTTGAAATTTGGGGCCTAACTCATCCTTACCAAAACCGGCTTGTAAGGTGAGGACTGCCTCCTCTTTATAA
>Ga0315915_1001820_pt1 | contig 26380 bp, 12 predicted proteins | sample MpolbnodulesMG_FD_207738 | JGI IMG/M metagenome (GOLD analysis project Ga0315915, IMG submission 207738) | Medicago polymorpha root nodule microbial communities from Los Angeles, California, United States - branched nodules | ecosystem: Host-associated > Plants > Roots > Nodule | place: USA...
TGATGGATGGTGCTTTTAATTTAGGCATACCAAATCAATATAATCTTATATTATTCTTTAGTATTTTATTCCATGCAAACCCAAACCCTATAATTTCAATAGGATGTAATGCTATGTTCTGGAAGTATTAACGTTTACTTTTCTCTAAATATATTTTTTTGAAAATTATTCCAAATGCATGAAATGCTAATTGATTTTTAGTCTTGGACATCCAGTAACCATATAATGTCATAGTTCTAAAACTAAATTGAAGAACAGTTAATAGTGGTTAAGTATTGTATTTTAGTTTTATTAAAGAATAAGTATTACTGTTTCAATATTAAGGAACTAGTCTTTATTAATTTCATTCTTTCTTGTTCTTTAACGACTATTTTAATATTGTATTTTATTTTTTTTGCATTTTGCTATTTTCCATCCATTCAAATTAAAACTCGTTGATTTTAATTTTTGTATTGATAACAATCCTGTGGGAAAAAGAAAAACCTGTTGAGTGCTGTTAAAGAGTCCCATATTGGATGAGAGATGGCCTGAACAAGTGTTTACAAGTGGGGGCAGTCCTCACCTCACAAGCCGGTTTTGTAAGGATGAGTTAGACCCAAATAAGCAAGTACTATTAATATCCCAATGACTTTGGGCTGACTAATTAGCAACATCTTAGATCCTGATACTATCCTCATCCTAACTAGGGTGAAATTTTACCGAATAAGTTCTACAAGGCTGTCTACTTGTATTGAGTGGAAAGCAATTCGATTTATTGGCATCTCATATTTCTGCAATATATTTGATTTTTCATTTCTGTCTGTCATTCCTTTTTCTTCTTGTCCTTGCTTGTTCATTTTCATTTTTTAATATACTATGAGCACTCTTGGAATCTAGGATGGAAATGAATCTTGAGCATCCCCCTTTTCATATGCTACATTAGGCATGCTCTAAAATTTGGATCAGGCCTATCTCAAGTCTTAACCCCAAGCTATACCCAGAGGTGAGGATTGTCCAAGCATTTTGAGAACTACTTTGACCATATCTATAGTCAATGTTGAATCTGAACTCATTCTCTCATGCCCAAGAGGCATTTGGAGCATGGACAAATGCGGGCTGTAATAACAACACCCCCTCATGCCTAGGACTTATAGCGTTGACAAATACAGGCCTGATAACACATCTAGATACTATCTTAAAAATTGGTTAAGTCTAATTCAACCCTAAAAGCTAGCTCAAAGAGGTGAGGATTGCCCAAAGCCTTGTAAGGAGTACTTCAGCGATATCTCTAGTCGATGTGGGAAGTCAACTCATGCTATTTATGCTTTACATAGTTTTGTCAGTACTTGTTTTTAAGGGTTCTTTTGCTTGAAGGATTAAAAATATCAGTGCTTTATTCATATTAGTTTTCTTCCATTAGAATATTACGCATATTAAATGAAAGTACTTATCGAATTCTGTTTAATTTAATGTAGTTGGGCTTCTTTGACAGCTTGCTCGTAGGGTTCGTGAAATGAGGGAAACAAGGACGGCACCTGTGGCTCAAAAATTTATAGCTCCAAAATTTGAAAGAAAAAGTTCTGCATTGGCTAAAAAGGGGCTTACCTACTTACAGTCATTCCCTCGTGGCATGGAATGTGTTGATCCACTAGGTTTGGGGTAAAGTTCCTTTCTATGCTTGTCTTTCATTGCGTTTGCCATGTTCCTCTTTTTTCTTTTGGCTTATAGCTGGCATCATTTCCACATTCCTTCAGTTTTCTTCCAGGGATTAATCCTGGTGGTTTATTGGTATTTGACAGGATCATAGACAACAGAACACTGAAGTTGATCACCGAGTCTTCAGATAGTTCTCCTAAGACTGACAAGGATGCTGATAGCAGCCTACGTGGTAACTATTTTTTGTTAATTATTATGTAGTATATTTACATTTTAAAGTCAGTTTCTTTATGGTGCTTGTATTTTACAACAACAACAACAACCAAGCCTTATCCCACTAAGTGGGGTCGGCTACATGGATCAAATTACACTACAAGCTACTTGTATTTTACAATGCAATAATAATATAGTTTCGGCAAATCATGTATTTTGTGACAAGATTTGATTAAGAGAAATAAATGCCTAGGAAGCACTCTTACAGTTAACTATGACAGATATGAGGTATTGTTCTGCATTTAATATAAATGAAAATTCTTTGTACCTTAGTGTTTGTGAAATTGAGTGAAGGTTCTGTTTTTGGAAGGTTAACTGTACCTGCAGAAAGTTATGCTAGAATTGAATTAGAATGTGAAAAATTATTGGTAACCGGCTTTACCTGTACAAAATTGAGTCTTCTAAATAGGATGTTTAATTATTTGAAATCGGAGTTCAAAAGACAAAGATAGTGGAGGAAAAACACCATAGGCTTCACACCTAGGGTTCTCAGGTTCAGGCATTATTTATTGCTGAAAGTGGAATAAAAAAATATGACGACTAGGGTCTCTAACATCTGATTCTTTAATTACTGATTATGTCACTTAAATAACAGTGTAGGTCAGAACTTGGGGGCTAACGAGTCCACAACTCAGGACTCAATCTAACAATTAACCTACAATACACGTGTGCAAAACCCAACATCTGGGATAAATTAAGGAAGTGGTCACAAAACTGAAGGCCATTAACAGATATAAATAACCCCTTTCCTTAATTACAATTTCATGGGATAAGATTATGTTTATGGTTTCTCTCTGGTGTTTTGCTCATGGCTGGTTCAAGAGAGTTCTATTTCAGCGTGTGGGAAATTTTGTTCATGCAGCAAATAACTATTAGTATTTCCTAGATTGGTTGGAAAACAAGTGTCACCTTTATCATTGTTATTATTATTTAAGCTCTTCTGGTTTGCATGTATGTGCTTCTACCCAAGTGTTGATGATGATATGACAGTTTCTTTGGTGCAACTATACAGAGAAATTGCTGTATTTTTCGGAGAACTTTGATGCAAAATTGTTCTTATCACGGATACACTGCAATACAAGTGCTGCCGACCTGGAGGCTGGTGCGCTGGCTTTGAAAACCGATTATAAAAGTCGTACTGAGCAGAGAAAGCAGTTGGTTAAGGACAACTTTGACTGTTTTGTCTCTTGTAAAACCACAATCGACGGTATGGACTTGATTTTTGCATGCATTCATACCCTAGTTTAACTATACAGAAGTAGTCTTTTATTCTTGGGTGACTGTCGTTAAGTGTCATGCCCAAGTTCACACTCTCTTTCTCATTAGTTTTCCCTGCATTTAGGCAAACAATTTAAGATCAACGGTGCCTTCGCCTCCTTTATTTTAATGTGAAGCTCTTCTTTCTTAATTTACAGATATTGAGTCAAAGTTAAGACGAATTGAGGATGACCCTGAAGGGTCTGGGACTTCCCATTTGTTTAATATTATTCAAGGAGTTAGTTCGCAGGCTAATCGTGCCTTGAAGCCTTTATTCGAGCGCCAGGTGGGTGAATTCTGAAGTCTAGATTTTCTTGTGACTTTTATTCTAGATTTTGGAACATGTTTATTCATGGCTTCTTATGAGTTCTGTAGGCTCAAGCAGAAAAAATTAGGACTGTCCAAGGAATGCTACAGAGGTTCCGTACACTTTTCAACCTACCAAGTACTATCCGTGGCAGCATTAGCAAGGGTGAATATGATTTGGCTGTCAGGGAGTACAAGAAGGCCAAGTCAATTGCTCTTCCCTCTCATGTATAAACCTATTGTATTCATTTCGATCTTTCTTTAGGTTTCTATTGTATCATTGTTAAAACAAGTTTATCTGAGAGGTTTTTTGAAATTCTAGTATACATGCTCCTGAATTTTTGTTCTCAAGATTCACCGATACAAGAATGATTCCATTTAAGCATATATTAGGGTACATAATGTTTGTGGATTTTCTCTGGTTATTGTTCCAATTTACTCTGTCACATGCTTTTACTTATTAAAACTAATTCTTGTTGTATTTCTTTAGATTCAGGTCGGTATCCTGAAACGTGTTCTTGAAGAGGTCGAAAAAGTAATGAACGAGTTCAAGTCTATGCTTTTCATGTCTATGGAAGATCCGAACATAGATATAACAAATGTGAGTTATCAATCTCTTAAGTTTGCTAGTCATGTTGGACAGGAATTACTTGTATTATGTTGTATCTTTGCTTGTTGGGACCAGTGATGCTACTATGTACTAATGCATAATAATGCATGAGAACTGTCACTTCAGCTGTAAGCAGTTATACTTTTAAATGATTTTTTTTCCTTTCTGTTTGATGGGTTGAAAAGAAAGGCATAAATGAGGGGAAGTGATGTGGTTGTAGTTGTTTTTTGCTTGAAACTTTACCCTTTTATCCCCCTTGTTCTGTTTTAGCATGAAATTTATACAGTTCATTGAAGTAGATGATCTGGACACACGACTGTTTTATCCCCCTCACTCTGCTTTGGCATAGGTGAATATCTACATATGAATCAATATTGAAACCTACGTGTTACATTAGTTCTTATCAATATAGTAACGTGACATTGTGGTGTTCTGGAGAACATAGGAGATAATTTATGAATGTCACTAGTAAAACTTACACTGACAGCAACATGGACATGCGATATTTTTTTATATGTTGATGATATGGTGATCAAGTTAAAGATTTATTGCATTGGTCTTGGTGTTCTTCTGCACGAGGGTGAATCTAATACTTTTTTGTTCTTCATGTAGCTTGAGAATACAGTGAGGTTATTGTTGGATTTGGAGCCAGAGTCAGACCCAGTATGGCATTATTTGAATATACAGGTTGGAAAATCCTATGCATGTCATGTTTTTAAGTACTTGTAATTTCGCTTTCATATTTACTGTTAGAGTTGTTTGACTGTATAGTGTATACCAAAAAGTATCAGAGTAAGGAAAAAAATGCCATTTACTGTTAAGAGTTATTTGCTGTTTGTGCTGTTTTAGACCTTTGTAAAGACTAAGAACCATGTTAATTTGTACCTTCTTCCCTTTTAATCTTTAATTTTTATATTTTTTGGTACAACTCTCCATTAATTATTTCTTAACTTTTTAGTTACTTGCCCTTTAAGCATCAAATTTTTAGAGTGTCATTTTTGCATTCCATGGGATAGCCAAATTGTTGAATCCACTGGCTGTTGTTTTCTTCACAGAATCAGAGAATACGTGGCTTACTTGAGCAGTGTACGTTAGACCACGAGGCTAGAATGGAAAATTTGCGTAACGAGTTGCATGAAAAGACTCTTTCTGATGCCAGATGGAAACAGATTCAAGAAGAATTGAGTGAATCTGTAGGTGCAAAATGGTTTTAAGCTATATTGAAAAATGTTCAATTTTTTCTTTTTAATATCCTTTCTATAACTATTGTCAGTCAGATATCAACAACTCCTATCCTGCGGTCCAGTCTCATTCAGTAGATCTAACTGGTGAAGAGGTGGATGGTCTAAGAGGAAGGTATATCCGTAGATTGACCGCTGTAATCATCCATCATATACCAGCCTTCTGGAAGGTTGCACTCTCCGTTTTCAGTGGAAAGTTTGCTAAGGTATTGCAAACAACTTTTAATTCGGTGTATGTCTATGCGCATTAGTCATTTATAACATTTTATTTTGATTCTGATTTAAGGCATGATTTAATGTTTTCAACTTCTCCTCTCCCTTGCCTCTTCAAAAAAAACTTCTCCTCTCCCTTAAAATAAATAAATTATCTTCCTCTGCTATCTTGACTCAATTGGATTCTTCTGGAAACACATTTAGCTTCTTGTTTTTGTATCTTACCATTCTATATTTCTTATTTCAACATTGTTTATTTACTTGAATTTTTTATATATATATATTGTTCATTCTTTTTCTTGTCCAGTCTTCTCAAGTTCCCACAGATTCAAATTCCAATAGTTCTGCAAATAAAGTTGAAGAAAAAGCTGGAGATGGAAAATACTCAAGTCATTCCCTTGATGAAGTTTCCGCAATGATATGCAGCACAATATCACTGTATGGAGTCAAGGTAATTGTGTTTATATGCCCCTTTTTACTGGTGTAAAAATATGTTTGGGTTAAATATGTTTTTGGTCCCTATAAATATCTCAAATTTCATTTTCTAGTCCCTGTACCCACTTTTTAGTCCATACAAATTACAAAACAGCATACTTTTAGTCCCTTTATGGACTAAAAACATTTAATTTTGTATTTTTCAGGGCTAAAAAGTGGGTACATGGACTAAAACCAAGATTTGAGATATTATAGGGACCAAAAACATATTTAACCCAATATATTTTTCCGACATTGCAGTCTCTTTATAGTGATCGTCATGGCTCTTTATTTTTTTTATATTATAGCACTGTATTTTGGCTTTTTATTTTAGGTTAAATATATTTTGTCCCCAAAACTATGGCTTTTTGTATATATATATCCCCAATTTAAACTTCTACATTTTATTTCTTAAAAGTTTAAATTTCACGTGCTTTTAGTTATTCAAAAGGACTAAAAGCGCACTATTTTTGGATATCATGTGAATTTGGAGATTTTTTTTGGGGCAGAATTGTTTGTTGAGTTTCGCGTTTAATCTATCTGAACTTTAGTCTTGACTATTGAAGCAATTAATGTATTTGACTTGACATTAAAATTGAACAAATGCAATTTTACACAAACATATTGTCCAGAGCCTAACAATTTTTTTTGCAAGTGCTATTAGTCGTGTTAGTCTTCTAAATTTAACCAAGATAACTAGTTTATTCAGACTAGTTTTTCCAGCATTATCTCCCTGCCTCTGGGTCCCACTCTATCACTCCTAGTTGTTATACTTGGAAGATCATGGGAATGCCTACATGGTATATGCTAATCCAGTTTTTTTTTCTTGACGCGACTATTCCAGTTATTTAGGGAAGTGTTTATTGCAAATGATTGATCTCTCAAACAGACAGGAATATGGTTTTCTCCTTTTTCCTATTGGTTTTGAATGCATTGCTATATGCCAAATCCTAATCGAGTAATTTAGGAAAGCATTTATTGCAACATGGTTGATTTGACAAATAGAAAGTAGTTCATGTTTTGCCTACAAATCCTGATAATCTGCCATTTGTGCAGGTTACTAACATATTTCATGATCTAGAGGAATCAAATGTCCTCCGGTCCTACATGAGTGACGCCATTGAAGATATATCTAAAGCATGTGCAGCTTTGGAAATGAAGGAAGCAGCTCCTCCGGTTGCAGGTATCAGTTATCTGAATCTGAAAGTTATTGTGATCTGTTAATATTCTGAGTGTTTGTCTTTCTTTTTGTTCTAGTTGCTGCTTTGCGAACACTGCAACCAGAGATTATAAGGATTTATGTTCTAAGGCTTTGCTCTTGGATGCGAGCATCAGTTGAAGAGGTGTCGAAGGATGTGTCATGGGTTATTGTTTCAATTCTTGAAAGGAACAAATCCCCATATGCAATCTCTTACCTGCCTTTAACATTCCGCTCAGCTGTATCTTCAGCAATGGATCAGATCAATCTGTAAGTTTAAATATTATCATATAGGATTTGATATGATTTTCGCTCAATGAAAGTTAAATGAATTTTATAATTAACAATTATATATTCATATTCAAAACCTGGCTGTCCCTGTGAGCTTAGCTCAGTTGGTAAGGACGATGCATAATATATGCAAAGTCCGGGGTTCGAACCCCAGACACTACCAAAAAAAAAACCTGGCTCATGATCATGTCACCTCTTAATATGTTAATGCTCCATATGTCTGGTCATTAATTAGTTATTACAGTTTGTACTTGGGGAATACAAAAAGCCATAGAGTTCCTGTGACCTCAAACTTTGGATATTCACAATTTTGGGCAGAGGAATCTTGGATTTAGTCATTTAGATTTATTAAAAGATCATATTTTCTAAAAGCTGAGTTTTTAGGATGTGGGCCAATAATGGTTTCATACATCAAACAAGTTGTTTCACACGATGACATTTAGGCTTGAAAGATGAACATTCACAGGCCCCCCTCTGTTTAAGTTGACTAAATCATGAAGAATCCGGGTGGCAAGAATAGAACTCCCAACTACTTTTGCATGGAGGTTTTGGCACCATATCGAAGACCCGGAAACTAACATTTTTAAGAAATCCTTTTCAGTACATATTTGGCAGCATGCTTCAAATTTTCTTCGAAGTTTACCTCTTACTGTCTGATATTTATTGTCCCTATACTATCCTTGCTGTGAAGTTTAAAATTTCTCCGTATGTCAGTGTGATGTTTACAATCTGTGTCAGTCATTATCGTAATGCGATTAATAGGAAAAAAAACAATAAAAATCCCGCCCCCCGCAATACACTTGTCTTGGTATGTGTTATATATCTAAAAATCGGTATTAATATTTTAACAATGATCCCTTCAGGATGCTTCGGTCCTTGAGGAGTGAGGCAACAAAATCAGAAGATACATTTATCCAACTTCAAGAAATTCAAGAATCTGTCAGACTTGCATTTTTAAACTGTTTCCTGGATTTTGCTGGTATGTTGAATTTGTTAGCTCTATCTTTGATCCTATCCATATTTTTCTAGATAAATAAATAAAGTGAAATAAAAGCAAGATGCTGAAAGAACAAAATAGTGTTGGAGCACTTGAATTTCTAGTTACAAAATTTGCTTCTTCGGTTGACTGTCAGGTAATTTAGAGCGTATTGGAATTGAACTTGGTCAACATAGCTCACACAGAGAAGGTTCCCATTTCCCTAATGGATATACACTTGTAGAAGAAAATGCACCTTCTGATCTTGGAGGAGGCGTTACTGATCCCCATCAACAGTTATTGATTGTACTAAGCAATATTGGATATTGCAAAGATGAACTTTCTTATGAGTTGTATGACAAATACCGACATATCTGGCAGCACTCCAGGTACGTTTTTAAAATATATATTTATGTTGTGGAGCCCGTATTATATTTTCCTTTTTAAGGGTATATCTGTGTTGAGATATTTAAAATATTTTGTTGCAAATAACGTGATAGATATAAAGCTTATTTTAATCCAATATTATCTATATTCTTAGAATTTGGATTTGGTTCTAACTCAACCCCTAAAGCTAGCCAATGGAGGCAGGGGTTGCCCTTTGTTTATAACCACTTTTCATGCCATATGACTATCCAATACGAGACTCAATACACATCCTTCACGACGATGACTGGAGATATGGAGTGTTATTCAGGTGGCTTAATAATGGGTGGGTCAACAAATTTAAGATAGACTCTGATACTGTCTTAGAATTTAGGTTTGGGACTAACTCAACTCTAAAAGCTAGCTAATGGCGTGAGGTTACCTCACACTTTTAACCACTATTTCAGGATATATCACTATTCAATGTGGGACTCTCGGAGTATCAACACACCACCTCTCGCCTAGGACTGAACATCTGGAACGTGACTAAGTGGTCAATAAGGGTGGCCAAACGGATCTGAATGGGTTGTGATATCATATTAGAATTTTCGTTTGGGCCTAACTCAACCCCAAAAGCTAGCTCCCATGCATGAGAGTTGTTGCCACTCATAACCCACTATTTAAGTAATATCATTATCCAATATGGGACTCACAACACCTATCATCAAAGGATTTGGTTGTGCATATTTTATTATAAATAAACACACTCATACACAATTTCTCAAGTCATCTACAACCAATTTCAGATCTTTCCAAATTCAAATTGGCACTAGAGTCTATTCTTGATCCATTATAGGGCCAAGATCTCTGTTCTTCCATCCACATTTGTCCAAACTATAGATGTCTGGGCCTTTGAGGGTGTTTATTGAAATCTTTGTTATTCCATTCACATTAGTCCATGCTTCAATTGTCTAGTCCCGAGTGTTAGGGGATGTGTTGAGTGTTCCACATCTACTAGTGAATAGTGATATGTCCTATGTAGGGCTTATAAGACTTGGGCAATTCTCATCTTACAAGTTGATTTTGAGAAGCCGAGTTAACATAAATAAGGGTTAGTGCTGAGTCTTTTGTATATTTGGGAATGATTTATCTCTATAAAATTGATATTGCCGAGAGTGTTTCTCTCGAGCAATCCAAATAATTCAAGTTCAGTAATTTTTTAACTGATCAAATTTATCCTCTTCTATTGTTGCCTATGTGCCTGACTTCAAAATATTTTAACCTACTAAGTAGGCTGAAATATTTGAATGAAAACACACACACACACATATATCACTATATTATATCTTTTCTGGAAATACTTTAGCCTACTTTCTATTTACTAGAACATTCTGATTCTTGGGAACCTTTAATTCAGGGGGAAGGATGAAGGAAACAGTGATGTACAAGATCTTGTAATTTGTTTCTCCGGGCTCGAAGAGAAGGTCCTTGAACAATATACTTTTGCAAAGGTAATGAGAAAAATGTTGTTCCCATACCTTTAACTGGGAAAGAAGTAGATGATATAGAAGCTATTATAAGAGCATCTTATCACTTTTTTGTTTGTTAATACCATTGTAATTATTAATTTTTCGGAAAGAAGCATTTCATAATTATATGGAATGACTTCTATAGTTAACAATTCTCATGACCGGTGTATAGACAAACAGTCAGTTGGAATAATAGGCATTGTCTTTTACTCCTTAAATATCAAGGTGTTGCATTATTCTACAGAAAACAATGTAAGGTTTTGTATAGTGATGGATAATAGTCACAAGCTTCTCTGATACATATTACTTTTTTATATTGGGTCTAACTCATCCTTATAAAACCGAATTTAAGGCCTTATCTCTATTCTATGTTGGACTTGGATTTTTACCAGTAGTCTCCATAACCTATTTGAATTCAGACTAACAGTGCTCCATAATTAAAAAAAAGGGTTTATTATGAAGCAGGAAGGACAATGGTTGTGAATTAGTAATAAGTATACATTTCTTGTTCAAAAACTGCTCTGCAACGAGTTCAATACATTGACACTATCTTGTGTTCTCATCAGGCAACCTTGATCAGATCTGCTGCAACGAGCTATCTGTTGAATTCTGGCATTCAATGGGGTGCAGCACCCGCAGTTAAAGTGAGGACCTAGCAACAATAGTGTTTATTGTAAATTTGACTTTTTTTATTTGTTTCCGACTAAAATGATTTTTGCTTTGATTTTGGAAAATCATGTTTTAATATGAAATTCTCTTTTATCGTGGTTTCTTTTAGGGTGTCCGCGATGCAGCAGTAGAGTTGCTGCACACTTTGGTAGCCGTTCATGCAGAGGTAATAATTGCATGTGATAAGGGATTCAAATCCCACATTTTTTTTAAGATGCAAAAAATAATTTTTATTTGAAGGAAGAAGATATATAAAGCATTAGACTTGGTGATAAGATATCATCATAGAAATGTTACAAAACCTAGCGAAGGATTTTTTTTATATCTGCCATGAGATTTTTTTTCAAGCCATACGTCATGAACAGAACTCCTCAAAGCCATGAAAATGCTGGTGTATCAAAAGTAAATCTTGTAATCGGATGTTTCTGTTAAAGGCCTGAACATTCTTCTCCAACCATGGACACCGAAAGACTAGCATCCTATGAAGCACATACACTCTTTGGATTAGGCGTGTGCAGGTGTCGGACATGTGTCGTGTCTGACACCGACACATAATCACATTGAACTATGTGATTTTCTCAAATTACTAGCGGTGTCGGCGTGCCATGTCTGTGTCCGTATCCGTGCTTCATAGCAGGCATCAGATAACACTGCCTCATTATGCTTCTTACTCTGGACAAGACCTAAAAGGAAATGCTCCAAGTTGGTTACCTGCCTGAGTTTTATTTGATTTACCAAAAACTTTCTTCTAGTTACAGCTAGATGCTGCTCCGTGTAGAAAAACATGGTACTTGTTTGAAATAGATTAGTGGATCTACATACACATCAGGTCTACTGTCCTGGAGAAGGATTTGACTTCAGAATATGTCAAATGTATTTTGAAGAAGGAATATTGTATTCAGATTAGCTTTATCGTCTTCATATACCTTTTTTATGGGCCTTGTGTTAATGGTATTATATTTCTGTTCGCATTGGTATTGAGGCCATATACACAGAAATCTTTGAGTGAAATAACCTGAATGTTATGTTTTGATTTTGAGTGTTTTAATCACAAGAAGATCCTCGCTAAACTTGGCTCTTTAAATAAGTTTAATAAATATCTGATCAGCACGAATTAAGAAAATAATTCTTTTCAATATATTTGCTCAATTGTAGTCAGCTGATGTGAACTGTTGTCATAGGTTTTTGCTGGTGCTAAACCTCTCTTGGATAAAACACTTGGCATTCTCGTGGAAGGCTTGATTGACACATTCATCAGCATTTTTCACGAAAATGAAAGTACAGATCTTAGATCACTGGATACAAATGGGTTCTGTCAACTCATGCTTGAGGTATGTTCTATTACTGTGACATGTTAAGGCTGATGCAATAATTGATATGCCATACGAAGCCCTCTACATTTTAGAATGTTCAAGCTTCTGCAAAAAATAAAATCTCTAATTTTTTTGATATAGTGCTTTGAATAGGTTCCGTAAAAATAAATTTTTGCAATTGTAGCCAAATGTATGCGTTCTATGAAATCTCTCAAGTCTTGGCATTAAATGCCTTTGTACACAACCTTGCAATCACTATTTTTTTTAAGTTTAAGAAAACGAACCCGTGTTGTTTGTCACTTGACAAGCTCTCTCCCTTTTCTCAGTAATCCAAAGCAGGAATGCAACTTCTATAATGCATTTGTAGCTATACTCAACTCAACTTTAAAAAATGCTTTTGCCTGGGCAAAGGATAAAGATTTTTCACACCTACTTGGGGTGTGTACCACCCCATCGGGGAGGAAATAATATGCAGGGAGGAGGGATACGTGATATGTGATGTATTGGGAAAGGAAGAGATAGAGAAAAATGAGGTGAAAAAAAGTGGAAGGGGAGAAAGTGCACAGATATATTATTCTTCTGCAACACTGGTGCTCTCCAGTCACAGTTGGAAGAATTAGAGAACGCCTATTCTACCCTAGGATGTGGGCAGTGACAGGGTGTTTACGTCGAATATGATTGGGTTGACCTGAAGTATAAATGATTTTTTTTATCATATAGCTACGTTCAAACGGAGAAAGTTCTTACAACTTGTAAATAAATCTTATAAACTAGAATTTCTCTTGATATAGGAGGCATTTTCTACTCCACTGTAATTTTACAACATTGCTATAATAAAATAACAATAATAATATATCACTGTAATTTTGTTTTCAAAAAACGAAAATATGTGATAATTTAAGTATGGCTACATAAAAGGACAATCAAACCTTCATGTGGTGGATGAAGAAACAAATAAAAACACTAACTAGAAGAGTAAAATAAAACCCCATATTATGATTATATGTATATATAGGATAGGATGGGTATTCCCAAATGCTTCGCTAGCTAGATACTGGGTCATAAATCAGACTCAACCTGCTATATAGCTCAGGTTGGGTCACCGGGTCAGGATGGATATGAACACCCAGAGATGTGGAATTATTTAGGAACCAATAAAATGTTTTCTAAACATTATTTTAAATTTGCAAAAACACGAGGTGCTTATATCATTATTTCATGGCCTTTACCTGCAGCATTAGATTTTTTCTCTCTTGATTAACTAACATGATCCCTGCAGCTTGAGTACTTCGAGACGGTATTAAACCCATATTTCACATCCGATGCAAGAGATTCCTTGAAGTCTTTGCAAGGACTACTTTTGGAAAAAGCCACTGAGAGTGTGATTGAGGCTGTCGACAATCCAGGACATAATCGTCGGGCAACTCGCGGTAGTGAAGATGCACTTGCAGATGATAAACAAGGAACAACTGTGTCACCAGACGAGTTAATTGTAAGCAACCGCTTAATGTAGTATTCATTTCATGTGTCTGAATTCTTAGAATGTTTATTAAATTAGTGATTATTATACTCTCGATTTGTGCTGGGGGTGATGCAACTGTTCAGACATGTATTTACATTATGAAAATGACGTTTAGTTTGACATGTTTCAGTATCATGAAAAACAGTTTAATTCTATGGAAAAGATGTATATCGGCATCTAGTAAAAGATTTATATGTTGAATTCTGCTGCTAAATTTACTACTGTCTAAAGCTGTATATTTTGTGCATTTCAGTCTCTTGCACAGCAGTACAGCTCGGAGTTCCTTCAATCAGAACTTGAGCGGACACGCATTAATACGGCATGCTTTGCAGAATCCATTCCTTTGGACTCTGTGCCAGAACTGGCCAAATCTGCCTACTCTCCCTACAAGAACTCAATGGATTCTCCAAGCAGATCATCCTCCAGAGGTACATATAATACTGGATCCTCAAATTTTTCACGGCATAGATATTGATGAATATAAACTAGCACCCCTATTCTTTTAGTTTGTTTGCCTATTATGTATTTAATGTTGTATATTTTTGTTTTTGTAGTTAATGAAAAGTTGTATTCTTTGCATTGTTGTCATTTCTTCTCTTTGTTTGTAAAGGTGGATGACAATTACCACATTTTAATAATGTTTGGACTGTATGCCACAATAAACCATAAGTGCACTCGGTTTTGTCATTCGGGTTTTAAAGGGGAATGATTTGTTCGCTGAATTTCTGTAGCCTTTGGATGTGTGCACAGTAAATGAAACGCGAATTCTATATGGAGTGAGGTTAATGAACTACGTTAGGGAATTGTCATGAACAAAACACCCACGAAGGAAAGATGCTGGTTAGAAGAAAGAATAACAAACTTAGGGAAAAAACAGGGAAGAAAATGCAACGCAAAAGAAAATATAATTATGTGACAATTGCAGCTGTTCCCTTGTTCTAAGTAAGTTATAGGGTTATGATGATTTAGGGACATGATCCCGTATTTGCTCCCTTTTCTTAACTGTATTTATGGTAACAAAGCGCCCCAACTTAATCCTTGTACTGCATTAAGACCATTGAGACATGCAATTTGGTAGGGGTGACAAAACGGGTACAACCCGCTGAGCTGGCTCGTTTAACTTGCTATTTTTGGCGGGTTGGGTTGAAGTTTTGTACTCTTCGCCTCTAGCTGGCTTTCCCTGCTTAACTCTTTGAAAAAACGGGGCAGGGACGGGGCTGACCGCCCTCCAACTCGTCACTTTTTTTTTTTAATTTTTTTTTATCAATGGATTAGACATAATATATAGTGGAGCTACAAAATAACTCATTATAATCCAAATTTATCTCATAAAGCTTGTGTTTTACCCCAAATTTATTTGTTGTTAATATTGTTTTAACAAAAAAATTGCTACAAAGATGCATTAAAAAATATTTGTTTTGTTTGATGGACTGGTCCGCCAACTTGTCAATCTGCCATTAAGTGGGGTTGGGTGAAATTTTGGACTCGGTCATCTAAATTGTAAGTGGGGTGACCTGCTTTGCAATCCCTAAAATTTGGCTAATAACTCACTAGTTTGACGTTGACTGAGTCGATGGCTGATTTGAATTTGATTATAGTGTAGAAAACTATCAAGATGAAGAGAAAAGTAAGAAGTGTACAGAATACGTAGGTCATTTGTCCTTGGTGAAAAATTAAGCATCGATGACACGGCACTTTCAAATGTCCTGGCAATGCCATTCGACCATTGACTTTGTTTTTAAATCTTCATAAAAAGATAACCCATAGTTAAGGAACCAAAACCCAAAATGAAAACTAGGAAAGCCTATCATCTTCTATATCTTGAAATCACTTTCATCTTCATCCCAGAAGATCTAAATTCAAACTCTCACCTCCTTTCTTCTCGTCCTCATTGGTCATCCTTCCCCTACCCCCCATCTCTTACTCACCTTCAACTGCCCTAACTTTCACCTAGGAGAATGGCCAAGAAAAAGAAGTCAAATTCATTACAATGAAATGATTAAAAGTCTAACAAGTAACCCCAAAATTCCATTTTAATGAACAAAAAGAAACACGTTAATCCTTCTCCTATCAAGCATGAAATCCATTACAAGTAACTTAGTAATCGAAAGTTCAAAACAAGCAGCTTAGAATTCGAATTGGGACTACTATCTAAAATAAATATCCTTTATCACATTAAACAAAATCATGGTTTTCGTGGACTTCCGACAACATTATAATGACCCCTTCAGGCACTTTCTTTAGTGATAGCCTCAAAATTTTCATTCTTTCCAATGTCCCCTCTATTTGCAACGTCCTCCCTCCGTTCTAAAATGTAAGCAAAAATTAGTCAATGTAAATTGATATATCTGTTACAAATTTTGAATCAAATACATTAATTTTTGTTGACCAATTTTTGCTTACATTTTGGAATTGAGGGAATAGTCTAAAAAATTCAGAGGGAAATCAAGCATGATAACATGATCTACATCCAATTCTAGACACTTAGCAGCCACGTCAAAGCAAACCTCCATTAGATCAATCACCTAAAATAAAGCATGACATGCGGTACTTCCTCTAGTCTTAAATATAAGCAAAAGTTAAAATATATTTGGCTTAAATTTAAATCAAAATCATTTTGACTTTTGCTTGTATAAGACATGATGGAGTATGAGCGAACCAAGTCTATTGTTGGGCTATGTCTTCGAAGTAAAATGATTTGATTTGGAGTTAATAAGCTAGGACGTTTTGTTGGTACGTCTAAATTTTCTGTTACCAATTTTAGTCTTTTTAACAGAAGTTCACATGGCATATTTTAAGTGACGTTTTTTGAAGATGCGTCATTGTTAAGACCTTAAAATATCATTAACTTAATAATTTAATAATTTAATCTTTAATTTGAAGTTATAAAAAACTAGTGAAGATTTTTTTTAACAATTAAGATTAAAAATTAAATAATTAAACTAATGGTATTTTAAGTTCTTATCAATGAAACGCCACCAGAGAGATCAAAGTTTGAAAGAAATTTTTAAAAGGACTAAAAATAAAATCTGTTCTATTTACATGAACTAAATAGAAAATTTATCTTATTATTTTGTTTATTTTTGCTTCTTATATGAGTGTGCTTCTGTTTGAGCGAAATTTTTTTCTTAGTGATTTTCCAACAGATTAAAAATAAGTTAAAACAAAACAAATTTTGTTTTTTTGTTTTTTTAGGGACAATTTATTTTTTTGATATATTCACATAAACGTTAATAAAACAATATATTTTAAGACTACACATGATTTCTAGATTGGAAACTTTTGTTATAGCGGTGCAAATTCACAGCAAACCAAAACCTATCCCATGTAGCTTCAAGTAAAAGCATGTTTAGTGAAGCTACTAATTTTTTAAACATGCTATCCAATTTTAAATTAGAATCATTTCTAATTATAAAATCATAGTTTATGCAAAAAAACATCTAAACATATCAAAATCAACAATTGTATATTCCAAAAACAATTTTACCCCTTTATAATCATAAAACCGAAACTTAATACTACACATGCAAAAAGCAAATAAAAGGTTTTGGAGTGCTTCTTTTGCACGGAAAAGAAAAATAGACTGTGTATATTCAATGAACTAAATGTGAACCAAGGTGTCCCATACACAGAGTAACAGCAAAAACGGCATACTTATCCCATTAGACACTTGCTATGTCTTCAATTTCACAAACACTGCATTCTCACTAAATGCACTTTTGTTTTTCTTTCTTTAATGTTTCTTTTCGTTTTCCTTTTTGGTTCTTTAATTCATTGAACCATTTTTGTTCATCGGCACCGATGTTTTATTTAATTTTGAACAATTTTACTGCAAAATGCTAACTAGTGTCTGTACATTAGTTAAGAAAGTAAATATAGTAAAAAATTTATAGGACTTGTATATTTTAGCCATTGAAAGTGTAAAAAACACTATTTTCAATGCAAATTTTTTCTTCTATTTTCTTAACTAATGTCTCGGAAACATCAGTTAATATGACCCTTATTTATTTTACTAGCAACGAGATTTTTTTTTATTTATTTCAGCAGAAGGACCGACACTACGTGTCTGTCTATACACATTTTTTTTTTATTGTATTTCATTTTATTTATACTAGAGTTCATACGAGCATCATGTCTGTCTGCTTTTTTAATTACAATAATATATAAATTACAAAAAGTAGATTTTATAAAATTTATATTTTTATTAAAATTATTTTAATTTTAATCAAAATTATAGGTATAAATATTTTGTACTTTCATATTTTAATAAACTATGCTAATCTTTCAATGGTACCAACAATATAGCAAATATATTATAAATTCTTATCTTTTTGAATGACAACAACGATATAACATTCTTATAGACAATTTTAATTATGGGTATAATTGCAAGTGACAAAGTCAAACCAAATTCATGTATTCTCTTTATATATATACTAGCAGAAAGACGGGCACTAATGTGCGCGTCTTTCTGCTCTTTTAATGCGCTAACGCGAGTAGATTATGAACAATATTTTGTAGAAATTTTGTGTGTAAATTACAATCGACATTTTATATAAATTTTTTGATATATATAGACTATAATTATAAGTATAGATATGTGTAGCTTTAAAATGTAACAAGCTCAACAAACCATATTTATATTTTTCAATGACAACAATAATATAACAAATATAACAAAAATTCTTATCATTTTTAATAACATCAACAATATAACATTATTTGTTAAAGGGTATATTTGAAATAACAAAAAAGTCAACTCAAAATTTTCCCAAAATTCTCTATTCTATTTATATATGGTATAGATAATATAGATTTTATGTTGTTTTAGAAAGAAAATAATTTTTAATATATTTGTTATATTATTAGTAAAAGATAAACATTTTTTTTTTAGGAAAAAAGATAAACGTAGTTTGTTACTATTTAAAATTTACAAAAAGATATTGCTTATAAAAATTTCATAAGAAACATTGCTTATTACATGCGTTAGTGAAAAATAAAATAAAATTGGACTGACGTGCATATGATGCTCGTCTGAACGCTAATAATAACGAAGGAAGGAAAGGAAGAAGGAAAGAGGTGAGAGAGAGATCAGAAATGCATATGCTGCTTAACAACTAAATTCATCCAAACCGTTTGATTAGATTCAAGGGTTGAGATTTAACCCTCTCATCTTTCACAATAAAAGTTCCTCTCATTTGATACATCCTTCGTTATGATGCACAAAATTAATCCACAATACAAAAGGATCCAAATCTCCGTTTGTTAGATTTAAACTTTGGATAAATCAAATTTGAAAAAAAATAGAAGAAAAAGGAACGGCAACAGTCAAGCGAAGGCATACGAGGATGAAGTTGAATGGGTACCGAAAGATTACCTACAATTTTAAAAATTAAATACCATCGTGAAGATTGATCTAAGGGTTATTATTTAACCTTCTCATCTTTCACAATAAAAATCCTCTCATTTGATATACCATATATATAATACATGACCTTTTCAATTTCAACTTAAGTATTATATTTACAAAGGTTAATAGACCTTTACCCCCTGTAATATAGGTCATTTCCGGTTTTTCCCCTTGTAATTTTTTTTTTGATTTACCCCCTCTGTAAAATATTTTTGTTTTGATTTAACCCCCTAATAGGCCAAACAAAAACGAAAATTTCTTGAAAAAATAAAATAAAATTGGTTTTTGTTTGGCCTATTAGGGGGGTAAATCAAAACAAAAATATTTTACAGGGGGTAAATCAAAACAAAAATTTTACAGGGGGAAAAACCGAAAATGACCTATATTACAGGGGGTAAAGACCTATTAACCCTATTTACAATTTATCCCTTTGACTTTATTGTTTAAATTATTGATTATAAAAATGTTAAATCCTTTAAAAAAAGAACAACTTATTAATTAAACAAATTTTTCTTAAAAAAATAATTAAAACCAATTAAATTAGGAACAATACCACTGCTTGAACAATATATTCTTTTATGACAAAACTACATGAACAATATTTTTCTTTTTTTGAAGGACATGAACAATATTTAAAACTATGAAAAGGTCTTATTTTTAATTTTTTGTCAAAACTATATTTGATCATAGTATATTTTAATATTGATATATTTTTTGTATTTACAATTAAACACAGGAAAAAAGCAGTTAGACAAACACGTTAGTACCGTCTTTTCGCTAATGGAGCATAATGGCGAACTCACACACAAAGGCACTCTTGTGTTTCAAATATCTATACAACGTAAAATTTTAATCCTAATAATATAGAATAACATTGTGTTCCTTTGAAGGTTTCTATTTTAGTCTGGCATCTTCTTCGAAATCGGTTGCCGACGAATGATAATTTGGTAGCGCGTGGCATTATTTCTCTTGAGAATTAGTTATTCGTGACCGGGTGTGGAGGCATCAAGACTGCTCAACATTTATTCATATCTTATCCTTGTTTCGATTCCCCATGGAGTCTTGTTCGAGCGTGTCGGCTGATCTGTACCATTTACAAGACCATGTTATTCAGTTTGTTTATTCATCAGGAGCTTTGTGAGTTCGGTGTTCTTTGTTGCAGCTTGTTTGGTTATGTTGCATTGGGGTGTTGTGGAACGAAAGAAATAATAAAATTTTCAAGAACAAAGAAAGTGTCATTCACCAACTATTATATAAGTCAAGTTACACTCCTTTGAGTGGATGAAGACAACTAATATTAATGTTCGTTTAAATTCTCATATGTGGTGGTCAAACCTGTTTGTTTGTATGAGTATCGGCTAATTTGTTTTGGTTTTACTTTCTTTGTTACTTGTTTTGTTGTAAACTTTTGAGGTCCTTTTTGACACACATTATGCTATTAAGAAGTCTCTTTTATTTTTTGGTTACATTAAGGAGTCTTTTTGTTCGTAATATATTTGATTTTTGTTTCTAAAAAAAATGACATTAGTACTGGTGGTGATATATGATAATTATTTAACACGTTTTTTTTTCTTTTTTTGTTAAAGAACACAAGGTTCTTTTAGGAAGCTGTCGTGTGGATGGATGCCAAGTAGAGCTATTTTATTTTTGAGGAAAAGTAGAGCTATTGAAAGTGATAAATTTATAGTGCTAATAAACAAATGACTAATTAAATAAATAAATTTATAGCGCTATATTCAATTTCTATTTTCGGATTCCTACCGCAGCATTTTTATTGTGTTCTCGACACGTTGTATTCTCACTTCTCAGGACAAGCAACAGTAATAATACTAATTGGTAAAAAGATGATGCCGATTCATTTTGTTCCTTCCAAAAAAAAAAAATGCCGATTCGTTACCAAAATTGGTTATTGAGAATAGAAGAACCAGTCTCTCTTGTAACAATAAAGTTGTTAATGACTATAAAAGTAATCCAATTTTTATATCCATCAGTAAAATGTGGATAGAAGTTACCATCTAAGTTGTCATCAATCAAATTATTCTTTTGTCTTTTATAATAAATGATTTTGATTGATGTCAATTCGTCAGTAACTCTATCAATCTTTTGTTGATGATGTAGTTGTCATAAAAGTATCAGTATCATATTTGTAACAAAAAAATATATACTATAACTGCTTAAAACTTAAAAGAAAATATTAGTATAAAAAAAATGCTAACAAGTGTCAATGGAACATTGTTTAGACAACTAAAAGTGGATAATATTTTACATTTGTTTAACTTTTATTTTCAAGATAATTTTTTTTAAACAATATCCTTAAAACACTTGTTAAAAATAATCTTTATTCAATTTTTATTAAAAAGTAAACTAAAGTACAAAATAAAAACATCACACCAATTGTTTCACTTGAAAGCCAATGGAAATAGGCTAAGCCCGCAGGTTACTCTATACCTTCTAATATGAAATTTCACAATTGTTAAATCATACGCAAATTTTATCGTAAATCCTCAATAAGGTGTTAGTTTTGCATATTCTCTAAGTAAATCATATCATTGTCGTGTGCATGTAACATATTGATAATTTTGATATACTATATTTTGTTGTTGAATAAGATGGGCTAGCCCCGAAAGCAATGAAAAAAGAATATATATATTAAAAGTACATAGGAAATGCTATATATCTAGTATCAGTAGTTAAAGCAAAGAGGATTGCTAAATATTACGAAACATTTGTGCAGGAAGGTAAAAATTGTTAATCGGTCTTTAATGGAAATCAAGGGTTCGTTATTGTTTCTATCTACTGCCCACATTCATTCTTGCAATTTTTTTTGTACAAACGAGCATTTCCCTCGAACTTACGAGTAATCTCAAAGAAACAACTACACATGTTCGATCAAGCCCAAACTTCACAGAAGAATCAACCACTTGATTAGTACTTAGAAGGCCATTGCTCATATTCACAAGACTAAAACACAAACAATCACATAAACAACTACGATAGAGTACGCCTCCACCTCTACACGTCTCAAACCTTTTCCTGTGCCCAAGAAGAACCCATAATAGAGCACGCTAAGTCCCAAGTCTCTAAGAAAATCCATAGAAAAAGGTTCCATCATGATCCCACATTAATATACTCTATAATTTATACATATTTTTTAAAATAGTATTAATCAGTGATATATACCGTATATACTATGTATACAATGCCATTAATTTACATATTCATGATATAATACGTAAGGTAGCACTTAATATGCCATATTCCCCTCTAGGATATTAGGGTTTAATTTATTTTTTATCCCTCCTTTGCTTATGATCAATTTATCATGTACATTTTAACGTGCGGGGCTTAGTATACTCAGATTTTGATATTTTCAACTTTTTTTTTTGCATGGATACTGATTCCAACTTTTTATTTTTTACAATATACCAATTCCAACTTGATAACCCCATTTTCTTTACAAACGCACGAGTGCATGACAAAATATGCTTCATTATTTATATTACTGTCATGTCAAAAAAATTATACAGATATTACTTCATTTCTTTTTATAGTAAAAGAGAAAGTAATACACTTCTTACACGAGTAAATTAAAGTTACAATTCTTTTTGAAAAAAGGAATTGAAACTACTACACCAAAGAAATTTGTCAATGGCTGGTGTTCATGTACCTAACAATTTGAGAGAAAAAAATGATTGGACGCATAAAGCGTTGAATTCTGAGTGGGTTATGTGGCCCAATAAGCAGCTCACAGCTTATCATATCATATCATATACAGAAAACAAAACCAAGTGGGGAAAACAGATTTTGTGCTGTGCAATGTGCATCAACCCCAAACATAATAGAGAAAAGAAAAAAACACAAAAGTTTCCCAATAAACAAAACCTAAGTGGAGAGCACGTGCCGATGAACACGTGTCATTTTCCCAGCGACGTAAGTATTTGTTTTTTTGGTAACCCTTCGATTTTTAGAAAAAAAGACTCTATTAGTCGGTTACTCGCTTAAAGATAAATAATTTCTAATAAAGAAGTATCTCTTAAATGATTCCTCATTAAATGAAACTAATTAAACGTTTTTTTAGAGGGATACTGATTAAACATTTGAACACCGTTACTTGGTTAATGTAAGTCTTTTTCATGTGTACGATTACGATTATTATTACTATGTTTGGGTCTCTATCTATTCTGAGTCACTAAATTAAACTTTCAAAGTCGCAACCCAATCCTATTGCGGTAAATGAAAGCAGCAAAATGGATGGTGGTGTGTCAATGAAGCAGGTCACATTAGCAAAGCTATGTTGTGTGCTGTGGGGGAAAAAAAGCAGAAAAGGATGCACACTTTTATAAAAAGTGATTTGAAATTAGATTGGAAAGTTATCCGTATTTAACTTTACTAAAAAGTAATAATATTTTTTTACTTAAATATTAACATAAATTTTATTTATTTGATTACGTCCATGTATAAACAAAATGGCCACATATCATCTATCAAAAAATAAAAAAAAATGCTACATATCATATATAGTCTGTTGTGTATAATGAGAATTTCAAAATTATTATCTTCAATTATAAATATTATGTTTGTACACTATTGTTCTTAAAAAAATGATTGTAAGCTATATTTTTTTAAAGTTAATTGTTCAAATTGACCATACAATATATTCAAAGTTTACAAAATGACTCTTTAAACAAAAAAAACACAAATTCTACCTTTATAATTCATACTCATACCATTCTATTTTTCATGTAAACATTTTACATAGTCATTTTTTTTATATGAAACTAGTACTATTTTCAAAGTAGTGTTAATGTTACCAAATTAATGATATCTTGAGGGGAGATTTATGAGCCTTTTTTTTATTTAGGAAATTTATGATACTTCTTATTTATATAGTTAATTAACATCACATGTAAGATTTTTTTTTGAAAAGAATCATATGTTAGATTATTATTTTATATATTTCCCTTAAAAAACCATTTTATTAAACCTTCGCAACACACAGACACACAAAGGAGGGGTGATTTATGGTTTATTTTTATCCAAAATCATCCCCTCAAATTGTTTTTTTTCTTCTTTATATCTCTTAGTTAAGTAATTGATTTTCACATATTTTCAGTTTTCTTTCGTTTGTTATGTGATTTCTTTGTCTTAGCACGACCCTGTGTCTTTTGATATTTCGCCTTTATGCGACATGTTTTGTATTTTCCGTCTTAGTGCGGTGCTTATTGATTCAGGTTGAAATATTAATTAGTTTTGACCAAGTGCAAATTCAATCAATGACTTTGACGTTCTCAATGTTTCAGATCTGGAGACATGTGTATTTTGGAGACTTATTATAGTCATATTTGTAGGAATATGTACTATGTTGTTTTATACTATTAACATAAATGTGTGATTTTGTTCGCATATTCATTCTTTTTGTTTTTATTGACTTTAAATTTGTATTATATCGATGTGTTCTATCAAATGTGACGGAATGAATATCATTTAATTTTGTTAAAAAAAAACTAGGAAAGTCAGTTTTTTATTATGTAAGAAAAAACGTTTAGGGAAAAGAATTATTTAAGGTCTACCATATGAAAAATTGAAAGTTGGGTGAAAGCTGTAATTTTCAAACCTAACTTCAAATATACTAAGACTAGGATGTAATAAAATTATTGCATGAAACGAACCATCCAAATTAGTCTTTCAAACCTAAGTGTCCTCCAAATAGTCAAGAAGGCAAGATCCCATATAGCAACCATAGGTTGGAACAAGGTAGTGAAAAATATAATTATACCAAATTTTCATTTATCACTTGCACTCCTCCATGCATTTTGAGGGAAAGACAGAAATTTAAAGAAAAAAAATAATGAAAAATATTTAATGTATGACGACATCCTTGAGCATGTTTACGGCATGCATCGGACATGGCCTCATTTTTTCAGGGCACGTCCCAATTTTTGGGTTTTGCCACTTTGTCATCTCCTGAGTTCTTTTAGTATTCTAGTTGTTTGGGGAGGTGGCCACTGATACTAGGGGTGGGGTTTAGTATGGGAAAGGGAAGTTCTTTTCTATGATGGGAAAGTTTAAGCATATCCATAGATTTAATACTATTTTATTTGGATGGTTTAGATCTTTTACTTGTTAAGTTACTTGTTAATGGTTGTAACTTTTTGATGGATATTGTGTAACAAAAAAGCTGGCCCCATCATATAATTAAATAACAATTTTACATTTGCTTGATTTATTAGTTTTTTTTAATAACTCATGGGCCTTTGCAAATTTTCGGACTGCACTTGACTTGTGTTTCATTTTTTTTTATAATGTTGCCATTTAATTTTTAATTTGAATTAGACAAGGAATTATTTGATTAAAAAGATAAGCAATGTGTGACATGAAATTAATTTATATGAACTATTTGTTGGAAATTTAGGTCTTAACAAAAACAGATTTCATAAAACATGTTCAACAATTATGAATCAATAGCGGAAGCAAACAAAACATTGAACATGATTATGATCGGATCTACGACATGTTTGATTTATCAAGGATATCAAGAATTATGGTATTAGGAATACCTGGACAAAGCTTTGATGACAACCATGTCAACAACAACGATAAACAGAGGAGGAGATCTGAAACAAATAGCAAGGGTTAACGGCGGCTGATTTGGTTCTTCCTCAACCGGTACCTTTATGCCTCAAGTTCTCTTCAGATGGGGAGAAGAGAGAGTTCGCCGTGTACGGTGTATTGGAGACCATAGCCTCTTTTATATTGGATGGCCATTAGGGTTTCCCATTATTCTGTTAATGGGTCATCCGGACATCCACTCATTGAGTCCATATCAACTAATTAAATATTTAATTAATTATCCAATTAGAAATCTAATAGCCTTATTAGTTAATTTGATCACTAATCAATTAAGACTCACAATTGATAAATAGCTAATATAATTATTATTATGATATTTTCCCACATAATGATATTGGAATATAATTAAATAATAAAATATTCCAACCATCTCCCACTTGGGCTACATATCTTAATAATTATACCAGAATTCTTTAGGCGCGCGTCTGAATGCTATTTATCTTTAGATTTCAACTTTACAATCTGGT
>Ga0315915_1001822_pt1 | contig 26374 bp, 7 predicted proteins | sample MpolbnodulesMG_FD_207738 | JGI IMG/M metagenome (GOLD analysis project Ga0315915, IMG submission 207738) | Medicago polymorpha root nodule microbial communities from Los Angeles, California, United States - branched nodules | ecosystem: Host-associated > Plants > Roots > Nodule | place: USA...
CCCTTCAAGGCTAATATCGAAATGTGTAGGTTTCGCCTCCGCGAGGTGCACTTTCTATACTAGTAAGTTGCGGTGCAGTAATTCCATTTACTCGACTGTTATTCTTTGGGTCCAACTTAACTAAATTTTTTTTTTAATATGATTAAAATAAATTTAGAAGCAATGTTTGGGAACATCTATATGATAGATTAGAGTAAGGAGTTATTCACTCAAATGATTTGAAAGTTGTATGAGATACAATTGGAAGAAGTTCCTACCTAAATAACTGAGTTTTGAGTACAGCCCCCGTTGACTTAAAGCAAGGTGAAATATGGATTTCATCTCACTAGAAAGTCTTCTAATGAGATTTTCCGATTCAAATGTTGAAGGTCATTTGATTTGAGTAAAATAGTGGGAGCATATTTAATTAAAGACCTAATTAATTATATTTTTAAATCATGATACATTTATTTTCTGTATTTAGAATTTCTTCGGCATATACATTTTATTATACTGTTAAATGTTATTATGAAGAACAAAATCTTCAGAAAGGAGTTTCTGAATTGGTACAAAATTAAGAATTGTTCTTAAGAATAAGAAAAACTATATAATCTCGAGCAACCATTTCCTAGCAACTTTCTATATCTAAATTCGAAAAGAATGCTTGTCAGAAGCATCATGTCGATTGAATGGATATAAGATATCTCATAGTGGTAACGACAATGGATAATGATATGATCATTAACCTCAATGTTATAACTGCAAGATAAGATAAAGAGTTTCAGCCTATTAAGTAGATGGAAACGGATAAGAATAAAATTCAAACTTTGTTTCTCTACCTTCGAAGGTTAAACATGGTTGCTAAATAGGGAAGCAATTATTTCAAAAGTTAAAAAACAAAATTGCTCGTAGTTTTGAAAGAGTCAAAATAAGAAAGAAGTAAGACTTCTTATTTACCCATATAGTTATATAAAGTTAAATTTCTACTTCTGTATCATACTTGATGATTAATCTTATATTTGTTGAAATATAGAGTTTTAAAGAAGTAGAACATTAACTATAAGTGAAGTCCACCTACGTCTAGAATGAAATAAATAGTTTTATTGACAATAAGATTGAATTGATCATTCAAACCAGTTAGAAACTGGATAACTTGATCTTCAAGCCTGAAATTACGTGCTTCTCTCATAGTTGCGCAACGACAGGGATGAGGACAAGTGCAATGAGGCATTGGACGGTGTGAATTCAACTTTTCCCAAAGATTTTTCATTTCAGTGATGTAATCCAAAACTGATTTGGAACCTTGCTTCAAATTGTTGATCTTACAACAAAACGTAGCAATGTGAATACGATCTACCTTAGAAAAGCATTCTTGAGATCTAACCAAGCATCAATGACGTTTTCATGAAAAACCAGAGTTTGCGCAGTCTGAGGAGTAACAAAATTGATAATCCATGACTGAATTAAATGATTGCAACGTTCCCAGGCATTGTGATTCAAATCATCTTCATCTGGAATTTCCATGGATCCATCAATGAACTTCAATTTGTTCTTCGCGCCAAAAACTCAAATCATGGAACGACTCCATGCGAGGTAGTTAGAACCATCCAAATGAGGAGTAACAAGAACTGAATTCGGTCCTTCACTAGGAAGAACGTAGAAAACAGATTCAGTGTCAGGTTGATTTTGACGAGGCATGATAAAATGCGAAGTAAACAATGAAGAAGAAAGGAGGAAAAACTTGCAGCAATGTGCCATAACAACGAGATTCACAAACAAAGAAGAAAATCGCGATGAATCAATGAAGAAACGCGAAATTTTCAGCAAAAAATGGATGAAGATCTACGAAGAAGATGAGGAAATGGATTGTAACTAACTTTTGTACCAACTTCCACCATGGAAATGAGAGAAAAGGCTCTAGATACTATGTTATGGAAAACAAAGAATGAAAATGATCTCATTTCTCATAGATGTGAAAGTATGTACATGAGGCATTTATAAGCAAAAAGAAGATTACACTTAGCCTAATCACATGCTAAATGAACAAGATTAAACTAAGACTAGTTAACTTGTATCTCAAGTAAACCAGGAGACATCACTTTATTATGCTCTTCTTTCTCTAATACAAAACTAATAGGAATTGAGTTTCATTAGTGTCACATAATAAAGATTTGTGGAAAAGAACTGATATTTTTCATTGAAACTTGGTCATTCTAAAGTGCAAAATCAGAAGTTAATTATAACTACCCATAATTTATTATGCATGTACATATAATACCAATCATTGATAGGCAAATGTTTGTAATCCTCTTAACAATCCTGGACTGCTCGATAATCAAAAGCAAAATAATGCATCTAAATGGCTAAAACGTAGAGGCTCTTCACCCTCACCATGTCTCTCTTGCATTCCACATGACACAATAAACTAACCCTAAACAACACTGATTTAGCAAGGTAAATAATGATTCTCCGAAACCTTCAAAACCCAGACATGGGGGTTGTTTTCCAACACTTCAACCGAAAGAGATAACTTCATAATTTAGAAAGAAAGTGCAAGACAAATAATTTACGACAAAGAATAAACCGTCAATTTAGTCTTGAAAGTATCACTCTCTTGAATTTAGCCTCTAAAGTATAACAAAATTCGTCCCACTAGCCTCTAACATCCCTACAACCAAGACTGGAGTGAAAAATTTCATAAGCTTTAGAGGCTACGTGTTATTTTTATATATTATAGGGACTAAGTTGGAAAATGAGCAATACTTTTTCATTGAGTGCTTGTTCATAAAACAAATTACAATATGAAATTTAATCCTTTATCAGTCACCAAAAACCGGTAATGCAACTTGAGCTTCATGGATGAGCTTCAGGAGTTCTGTTTTACCCTTTGAAAGGAAGCAACACCTTTATTTAAGTCTCATATCATATGTTCAAGTTGGTCTTATTCTTCAGAAAATTTGTCCTTGAAGAAAGTATATGATAATATTATGTTATTAATACCATTCATTTTAGGATCATCCTCAATTTCCGGATCAATATAAAAGAATACCTACATGCAAGAAAAAAATAATCAATATGCATGTATATTGTTACATACTCACCAGAATTCAGTTTGAAAAACCACTTACAGGCATGTCAATCTTCTCTCCAGGAAGCAGTCGCTGCTCCTCAAAACAGAAGCATTGTATTTTATTGAAGTACTCTCCAGCCTGTACAAGAAAATTTATGATTTGGACATTTCATAAAATGGCTGATTTAGGAGGGTTCTAGAAGTGAAGAATATCGGAAAGAAAAAAAAAATTAAAATAATTCTTCAGAGTCAAGCTCCTCTATTATTGCATATAAAAGAGATCTCAAAGGACTTCCATTCCAACAGGAAGACTTAGAAACTTGATATTATGGGAAAGACATGATTTTAATAAAGTGGGACTTTGTAATATGTACTTGCAAAAATCCCATATTGTCATGGCAGATAGACCTGTGAAGTGAAGAGTTCAATGGCAACTTCTATTATACAATATAGAGTATTCTTCAGTAGTCAGTACCTTCATAGGAATGACATTATATGTAGAATGACCGGTTATCGGAGTAGAACTTTGGTTTTCTACGGTATAAAATGCAAGGGCACTTTCTCCGGGCTTCACCCTAACCTGGTAGAGCAAATGAATAATGCTACATTACAATTCTCACTTTGCAGTAAGGTTAGGGATATCTTAAGTAAAGACAAACCTCTCTCTGAGTAGGAAAAAACTTCCATGGCATCCCATCCGATATATCAGCATTGAACTGTACCACAATTTCCCTGCAAAAAAAGGTAGCTCATTAAGTATCAACCCATCGCAACAAGAAAAAAGAAAAAAAACTAGCTTCTAAAACACCGCACCCTAATTTAGGTTTATCGAATAATTCTTTGTCCGCATATATCTTACTGAATCATTGCTGAATTGTCTCCTGACATGCCAAAAGTAAAGTCCAATGGATGATAAATTATTGATAATAGGAATATGAAAAACGGTTCGATGGAGGCCAGTTTTATGCAGCAAAATTTTCTAAGTACAGCTAAAAACATAATTTTGTAAGTTAATCTTCCATTGTATAGTTTTTTATTCGAAGACTACTATCGTATATGATTGGAAATTGACCAATTTGTAACAACCACACATTCATCAAGCTGAAAAAACAAAATAAATCCAATCAGAAACCACTGGTAAAAAGCTGACATCTAAGGGGTAAATATAACACCTTGAGGTGGCTGTTTGATTGCTATCATGCCTTGCAATCTTTTCTTCAACACTCTGTACAAATGTGAAATTTGCAAATAGCAATTAACAAATGAAAAATAAATTGCCAATGAATTAGATGAGAATATGAAAAACCATTGAAAACAAAGTCACACATACCTCACGCCGGATAACAGTTCCCAAATAGCCAGTTGCTTTGCAAAATCTGTCGTAAAGGGGAGGTGAAGCATATGTCAATACACTCATTCCAAAGACCAAGCCTATCAAGCACATAGGAATCTTTTTTGACTTTTTCTCTGTGGATGCATGATATGGGAAGTTTCGAAAACCAGGCATGGAACACAAACTTCCGACATTGTGTGAAGCAAAAGCCGAAGGGCGGTAACACTGATGGAATGACAACCGTGTTTTACAAGAGAAATTACGCTGTAATCCAGTACTAGGATTAATTATGTTATAACCTGGTCCTTCAGGAATAATAGATTGGCCCCTGAATCAACAACAAAATTTTATTCAAATAAAAACGTATTAAATTTGTCAGAAAATTTGTCATAGAGGCCTCCTCAGCTAGTAAAGTAAAAGTTCTTTATTTCCTCAATACGAATTACAAATATATTTTGGAGCATTCCTTAGAACAACATTGACTATAACCTACTAAAGAAAAAGAGTAACAAAAACTTAAGAAAGAATGTAAGCATCAAATTACCTGATTTCTAGGGAATTTCGCAAAGCCCTGAGGCACAGAGAGTGATGAGTTCTCCTACTTATAATAGACCATACCATGATTAGCAACACTGATTTCCCTACAATAACAGAACATCCAGTACTATCTGCACGAAAAGAAATAAGTGTGTTGAGTCATAATTTCCCTACAATAACACTGATTTCTCCTGCACTAATTTTTTATGGTAAAATCACAATTTCATTAACCAAACCAGAGAACATAGAATATTCATTACAAATAGATTTGTCACAATTGTTGAAGCATTCCTCATCCACATATGACAAAACATAACACTATTCTAACCAAAAATGTCCAGCACCATTGAAGCATTTTAACAAACACCTTTAGTGCGAAAATGAAACATCATAAACATAAGCATAAAATGCAACACAAGGCACACAACCAGTAAATGAAATTGTTCATGTATATCACAAAATTGTTCTAAATTTTCTATCTTATCAATGGTGCAGCATTAGCGCGGAATCACGGTGTAGAAGAATTGAAATATATAAAAAAAAAACAAAGGAAAAGAGGAAAACCTGATCGATTTCCTCAAAGCATGTATAGGTAGGGGACATTCAAATCATACAATCTAGAAATGTTTGTTGTTTCAGATTATAAATTTTGAACGGCGCGAGTATCTTACGAATAAGTCGAATGGCGCATGAGAAGAGTATATGGTGGAAAAAGTAATTTTCTTTGGAAAATTCTCAATCTTCCCCTTTATTCCAATTTTGATAATATTCCGAAGGACGATGTTAAGTGTGAGTTATAAAGGCTATTTTGGATAAAGGAGTTGAGGTTAAGAAACATATAAGTGAGAAGACTAACAAATCTAATGTCTTCAAGAAATGATTTCTCCACTAGCCATGCTTCTTGCGCGCCCCCCAAATTTCCTATATTATTTTTATTCACATTTAAGAAGTTTTGATTATATACTTTGGAGCATGTTTTTTTTCTTCGGATTATATAATCCAAAATATTTTGATATATATGCATGGACCTGTTTCCCATAAACAGACGGTCCCCTTACCAACTTTCTCATCCCCATGAAATCTTGGTTGCTAAGTACAATCCAATCATCAACGCACTCCATGAACATTATTTTTGTATGAATGTAAAGATAATGTGACTCTAAAACCTTCCTCTTTGATTGATATGACTTTTAGTTCCCATCAATTTAACAACTGTATACTTGTGTCGTTCGGATTACATAATCCAAAATTTGAAAGACTTAGTTCGTATTATATGTTTTGAACCTTGTCTTTATAGAAATATAACAGTTTTCTAAAATTGTTTGCACAATTTTAGATATGGATGCTCATCTTGATTCCCCCACAGATTAATCACTTCTGTTTACATCTCATGTTGTGGATGCTCATGTTGATGTGAAGGCATACGTTGCACCTCTAGTTGCGGAAAATCTCAGCAATATGCCAAAGTTAAGTTTCCACCTCTAACTGAGAACCCTTTTGGTAATATCAAAGTCGATGTTACATCTCTAGTCGTGTCTTGTATTTATTGCTGCATATATTTCACGACTAAAATAAAAATTACTTTACGAGATAAGTTGTTGACATGGGTTCAAGGTGAAGCAAAGAAGTTGTTTGTAACATCCACAATTCTCATGCCAAATTTTTATTCGATTATTATTGTTGTTGTTCATAGATGCGTAATTATACATCTATTAATCATCTTTACCTTAGCAATATAAGTTCTTTATTACTACTTTCACTCATCAGTGGTGGCATAAATATCATAAGAATATCCAAATGGCTAATAATCTCAAGGTTAACATAAGTATTGTCCAATACTTCTATAGATTAGACGAGCCAAAAAAAATAATATTAATAAAAATTAGAGTTATTTTAAGGCCATGGGAGTATGGTCCATAAAAGACTAATACAATTTTAGAAGCTCAAAGTAATATAACTTATACAAATTTCTCTATAGCAAGTGAAGTAAAACATGTCCAATGAAACCCAAAAATCAATCAACAACAACCTAAACATATTTTTATCATATTTTCATCATCAAACAATATTTAAAGAGAGTGATTGATGATATCAAACATTGTTTAATCACCCAATTTAGTAGAATTCTAATTTCATCATTATAATACTCAATTTTGGTCAAATAAACACTACAAGTACCTTGTTCAAGAATATAGTGACATTCATCATATTCAGAATTTCCTCTACACATGTAACGCCCGAGGCTGACGAGGACGGGGAGTAGTCGCCGGTGCAGAAGGCATGACAATGAGCGGCTCCTGGTAGCTTCTCAACAACCGAATTCACACGGAATGAGAAGGTTCCTTAGGATATGTAGGTATGAGACTGCATGGTTGAAGGAATGCTTATAAAAATTATTTGGTACTATCTATACCAACAAGATTCATCTTCTTTTTGGTAGCCCAAACCATAAGAACTCCACAATTAAGCCTGCTTGACTTGAAGCAATTTTGGGATGGGTGGCCTTCTGGGAAGTGGAGAATGCTCTTTATTAGGGATTAAGATTTTACACATACAAGAAACTTGTAGTTTTCTAATTTTATAAAGAGGCTATTTCAACAACTCAATATGAAGATAACTAAATTGGAGAAGAATATGAAAATAAACCAAATCTTTCTACAAAGTCTCCGTCGAGTAAAGCTTTTGAGTAACTAGAATAAATATTATTCAAGTTTCTTCATCTCATATATGATTGTCTTTATGTGGGGGAGACATAAACGTGTTATGCACTCTTTTTTCCTTAACCATGATTTTACCTCATTGGGTTTTCCTGGTGATGATTTTAACGAGACAGATTTATCACATAAAAGAATATTGTACTCTTTTTCTTTCACTAGAATATTTTTCCACTGGGTTTTTCTCTAGTAAGGTTTTAATGAGGCATATCATTGATTAACATCCAAGGGGAATATTATGAATGTTATAAGTGGATGTCCATATAACAAATGAGTTAATGAGCGATACTACTAGACTATTGTGCATGTTCCCTATGTTATTGTATTTCTCTATAAATAGAACTTACATGTAACATACTAGTGCATACATGAGAATAATAGAATGCCCTATTCTTGTTATTATTCTATGAATTTTATAAATAGACGATAGTTAACTCTCATTCAAGCTAACGGTAGTTAGAGGTGAGCTATGGGCCTAAACAACAATCTGCATGAAGTATGTATCTATAGACCATATTAGTGTTTTTTTTTCCGTCTTTTGTTTGGGCCATTTTGACTGATAGCTAGTGAATGCAAAAGGTTTTTGAATTTTCTATTTGGTACTCCACCTTGACCTATACCTCAAACTTAGTGAGTTAAATAGGCAAATAGTCGCCTCACTATTATATCAAAGTTCCAATTTGGCAATTTCATTTTCAGTATTTCACCAAAAATCGATAAAACTGTGAGTTTTTTGTCTCCTTTTTTAATTCCCAACATTTCTAAGATCAAATGTCCGATATTGCAAACTTTTCTGCATCTGCCATCATAATGTCCGGAATACTAAAATTGTTCTGCACATTTTGCTTCTTAAATATATTTCTTTAGCAATGCTAGATTGATTAACTCTTATATGTAAATATATTCCTTCAAAAAGGAAAACATTGATAACTGAGTCACATGGAAATAAATACAAAATTACAATTCACAAACTAAAGAAGAAAAAAAGAAATTAAGAAATTAAGAATGTGAGAAGGACTGATCAAGAAGATTCCTTATATGCTAAAACCCTTATAGTTATAGGTTTCTCTTAAGGATCATTACTGCCTGCGCACACCCTAGTCCCACGAGCCTTATATATTATAAACCAAAAGTTACCATAAACCAACTAGTATACATAACATATATGAGGTGAACATGATCAATTAACACCAAAGTGTTTAACTTAATATTTTTAGGCATATGCGTTTTACAAAACCTAATGTTTAATAAAAATTTATATAACATATATATCAAGGTTGACCATAAGATTGCCTCAAAATATTGAGCGACAAAGGTTATATTTGTGATACGATTTCAAATTAATGTCAAACTTATAGATATGATTTTTGTGATAATTGTTTTCAATCCAACGATGAATTTTGTAATATTGATTGTGATAAAGAATTATCAAATGTGACATAATATTAAGTTGGACACCGTGGTTTCAATTGATCATGTTTATATATATATGAATCAAACAATTATTTTGGTCATTGAAATTGTCGGATACTGTCGCTCTAGTTAAGAAGTGTGTAAAAATTATAAAAATATCGATCACAGTAACAAGTGTTTTTTAAGGACATTGTTTAAAGAACCTAAGAAATGAGATCTTATCTTAAAAATCCAAGTCAAATATTTGTCAAAATAATAAAATACAAATTTCTAAGCAAAAATTACTTCTTAATTACTTAAAAAAAATGTTCTTAAGAAATTTATTAGTATTTTCCCTAAAATACTTCCATGAATATAGCTTTTTGTTAGTCAGTTCAGTCCTCTACTGTGTTTTTCCTGATTAGCCTGTTTCTCGTATGTGTCATTCGTTTGCCGATACTTTGTTAAGTAAAATTACTAAAGGAAGACACAATGTTTTATCCACAAGTTTAAGTTTAGAGAAAAGAGTTGGTCTCTTGCTACGTAGCGAATAAATGTTCAAATTTCAACTGAGAGAGATATCTTTATTTAATTCTTGACAATGTCTCGAATAAGATTACGTCATGGAGGAACACTAAAAGAGAAGAAGAAGAAGAAAAAACAATGTTTTAGAATTTCAATGCATTAAAACTATAGTAACAATAAATTTCTCTGGTATATTATAGAGACCATAATGAATATATTTATTGTATAAAAAATGAGTCAATTGCTTCATGCCTTATTCCATTCTCTTATCAGTTTGACATAGCAGTCCCCTTCCTTGACCTAATTATGTGGTAGACATAGTGCATTGTTGATATTAAATATTCCAACAACTTGAGGGTAAGACATAGTGCCTTAAGTCGAAATAGAGTATAATTTAGAGATATACCCCTAATTGGTATATACTATTACGAAGGACAAATCTCACTCTATTTAAGATGAACCCTGCAAGATTCAAAGTAATAGGGACTGATGAATATTAATCTTGATGGCTAGTACTGTAGAATATAAGCCCGTTATTATTGTTGGGTCTGAGTCCAACGCTGAATTGGACCACCCTATCTGTTTCTTTACCTTCTTGGTCCCCAATATTATCTTTATAGTAGTTTGGTTTAAAAAAAGTTGTGAATAAAAAAACTTATCTATTTTTATTCATTCATCTATTATTCAAATTTTTATCCCTCAAAAAAAATTATTCAAATTTTTACTACACTATATTTTTTGTCTCTTAAGTTACTATTTTTTTTCTTTCAATTTTGATCTCTTAATTTATAAATCATTTGCTGGCTAGCTACAACAATAGGAAAGATATAGCATTTTACTTCAATAGCGTTTATAATGTGCAAACTCGTATGAAAAACTACATATAGGAGGACATAACATACATAATCATGTGGGAAATGCTACTCTCTCAAACTCATACCTTGCCCTATGTGTGTTGTGAGAAACAAAACAAGATAGGCCTAGTCTAATACAATATGTAGTATTGTTCAAAATAATTAAACCCATTTGGGTTGGCCTGGTCGTATTGACTTGCGATCTAGGAGTGTGTTCCTCCTCAAGGTCTCAGGTTCGATACTCTCCAAAAAAATTCATGAGAAAAACAATGGCGTTTAGTTTTAAGTTTTACCAGTAAATTCTTAACATTTTTCTTCCTTCTTATTAAAAATATAAGTGTTGAGGAAAAGAAGGAAAAAATAAAAATTAAAGCAAATATAAGTAGGTTGGTCCTATTGATAAGGATTCAATTTAAATTGGTTTGTGTTAGAATCTCATTGCCGCAATAAGAGTCTCGTTGATAGATAGTACGTAAGTACCTCTATCAGCGGTTGAAAAAGTACCTCTATCAGCGGTTGAGATTTTTCTTGACCTAATGAGTTTCGAAGATCCAACTTGTCTTAACTTTGAATATATATTAATAAATAAACAACTTAATTGAAATATAATATGAATCATTAAAAAGTAATATATCTTGTAAAAATATAGTACTAGTATTTATTTATATTACGTAGAAATTGATTCATTAATTGAATAAGTTGGTTTAGAAAAAGGGTGGGACTTGGTGGGTAGAGAAGTCATTATCAAGAGAGCATAAAAGATGAAATATTGATAGAATGGTATGTAGGAGCAGATAGCAATGTATGTGTGAATATATATAAGGCACAAAGTTACAAAGAGTTGGACATTACAGAAACAGAGCGCGCTTTAAATACGGGGCAGACAATAGAGTCAGCCACTTTCGTCAAGGACATTGTCACCCTCCCTTCTTAGGGCCCTTAACAAGCCATGATGTGAAAGCTCAGTCACTTATATTCATCTCTCTTTCTCCCCCCCTCACACACATGCGCATCACCACACACGCTCACAATACACACACACACACTTTAATAAAATTATTTATTTTCTTTCTTTCATTTATAGATTTTTTTTTTCAAATTACGTTGAATTGAATAAACAAATAATAAATTGATCAGGGTACAATAGTTTTCACTGTCTAGCTATCAATATACTCTCTATATTTTTGAAGATATGCCAAATGTACATATGTTTGACAGCCTTAAACATAATCAAATTAACTACTTATATTCTATTTAATAATTTATTCTTATTTTTATAAAACACTCGTATCGTAAGTACAACTCATATAATAGCATTAGAAAGAAAAACACTCACAAAATAACTATATATAAGTTATTTTCTAATTAATGATTCTTTTATTCTCATATATAGCACAAATTTTCAAGAAGAAATCTCAATTATAGACTCTTTTTTTTTAGGATAAAAGTTAATTTTTGTAAATTAATATTTTGAGGGAAATGATAACGGGTGTTTCTAAGACATTCTTTAAGAGTCTTAAAAGGATAAATTTTTATGAGAATTTGTGTAGTTAATATATTAAAAATTTAACTATTTTAATTTGTTGTAACTTAATTTAACATGTTTAAAGATTGTAAGTGAACACTCGTTAGCAATATTTATATTTTAATAAGTGCGATATTATAAACTCTTGGTGATAATTAGAAAGGAAAAGTTAACCGATGTTCCATGGACATTTATTAAAAAAGTCTAATTAAAACTTTATTTTAGAAATTGTAGATTTATTTTATTGAAACATTTTAAATTTTTTTAGTTTTGAACAAGTGTCTAACAAACTTTTAGGAGTCTTGTTAGTATAATGATGAACATAATTGGGAATTTTATAAAAAAAGAAGTAAGAGATATTGAAAGAATAGGAATGTGTCCTTTAGCGGCAGAGTACAAAATTGTACAGCATTAAAACAAGCCAACTAAACCTCCATGCATGGCCTGCATTGTTGATCATATGGTCATCATAACCTCATAATTAATTGCTCCCTTCTTCTGATCACTTTTCTTGATATGTCAGAGTTGAAAAAAGTAAAAGTAAAATTAAAAGAGCTTAAAAAAAGGAACTTTATTTTTCCTCCTCCACTTTCAATTCTCTCTCTCTTTATCTCACTGTCAATTGCACGCTTTTTCAATGTTCATCAATCATAAAGCAATCGATTACAAAATCATTTCCTCACCTCTCACATCAAGGACTTACATTTCAGTTCTGCCAAAGAAGTACTGTATCCTTCTGGCCCTATACATTTATTATTCTTCTTTCGAGGAATGGGCCATTATTGTGTAATCAACCACCCCACTTGAACAAAATAAAATTGTACTACTACAATAAATTCAATTTTTTATGCTCCAAATTTATAAAAATAATTACTGCCATCAATTTTATCTAAGAAAAAAAAGTTCCATGTGCATTAGTTTTTTTTACCAAAAAAAACAAACTACCAGTGTTAATATTTTATGATCTAAGTTTATTTTTAAAAAATTAAGTCACTAATTTTTACATAAGAAACATAGTGACCAATGCCCTAAAATTATCTAGGGACAAATATTTACCATGCCTTCAAAGTTTGACCAATTTCCCTTCTTTCTTGGGAAAAAGCCCTAGCAAATTAATGTTGACCAACTTAGCTACATGTTTGACGACAGTGGGAGTAGGCAACATCAATTGGGATTTCCCCATGCAAGTGATGATTTTGAGCAATGAGACAGATTCTCCATCATGTCACTATATATGAAGAGAAAATTAAGGGTTTATGGGTGATTCACTCATCACTATGCATGGGAATTTCCAAATAGCTCGAGAGTTTATAGGTGAGGGAAAACCATTGAAGTAGGTACCTAATAGCTAGTAGTCGTGCTGAGTTAGTCAAAGCTGGAAATTAGTATAACTCGAATTCATAGGACAAAGAGGTGGCAGGACTAAAATAGTTGATTAAACTGTGAAATGAACATTTATTTAACAAACAGTGATCAATTACAAGCACTATATTGGTAGTATAGGTCATGGATGGTTATTGTCTAAAATCTATTTGAAATCAGTCTTGAAATCCGTCTGAAAATTATATTTCTTTAGCAGCGGCTTCTTTAATTTACATTTCACTATTTATCCAAAAAATTATTGTATATTTTTTTGTTTATTGAACAAAATTAATATTTTAGTTTTGAAAATATTTTTTATCTCTATATTTGGCCATGCATAAAATTTATGCCAACTCAATCACCGACTATATAGCTAGGAATAAATTGATGTTACATTGTCCTAAGACCTAGGTCAAATAGTAATATCAAAATTGTTAGGGTAACCCATTTGGGGTTGGCCTAGTGGTTGACTTGAGATCTTGGAGTTTGCTCCTCCAAAAGTCTCAGGTTCGATTCCCTCTGGTGCCAATTTCGGTGGGTTAAGTCCATACAGAGCTTGCTCTGGCTTTAAACGGGGCCCCCGCAAGTGGGCGGTGGGATTGGTCCCCTCGGATTAGTCGGTCCTTGGATCGGATACCGGGTTTTCAAAAAAAAATAAAAATTGTTAGGGTGAATATTTTTTGTGTGAGCGTTTTGAAATGGTGTTTATCATTCTATCTACATCTACATATAAAATGAATTTGTTTCCACGTCGATATCATATTGATTAACAAATTCAAAATGACACAACTAAGCAGTAACAAGTAACAAGAGTAATACTAGCAACACTCTCTTTTGAACATTCTCTCTAATACTCACTCTCTTATTGGTTTAAATCATCGTGGATTTATACTTTGAAAATTGAACACACACAAAGTAGTAAGACATACATTGATTTCATCTAATAAAAGAGTGAATGTTAGATAGAGTGTTGAAAAGTGAGTGTTGCTAGCATTGCTCTCGGTAACAAATACTCATCTAAACAATGAACAATCTGTTTTTTTTTTTTAAAGATCAAACATAGCTTGGTTGCATAAATATAAATAATTGATTCATGTAATACCACACAAAAAGGAGGGATGTGTGTGTACATGCACAGATAGGTACAGTGTGATAGTGCAGAGAGGTAGATGAAATGAAATTCTATGATTGATGGGAAGGTAGGTTGGGTTGTATATATATATATATATATATATATATATAGGTGGTGGACACTGCACAGTAATACATTCTTTGGGTGGTGGTCTTTCACCTTCAATATATTCGCTTGTCAAACGGGATTAAAATTTGGACCCTAGCCACTTGCTTTTTTTTTCTTCAATTTCTCACATCACGAAACAAAAGTGGACTTTGACATGTCTTTCTCACACTTTCTATCTATTTATTTTTTTTAAAACAAAAAAAATTATAATTCTAATACACAACACTCTTCTAATCCATTTAGGCAAGCTAATACAATTAGTTAAATTTGCTTCCTATACAACACTAGCAAAGAGTGTGGACATGTTATAGACTGCAGTCTAATACAATCCTGAATAATAAAATCAAATTATATGATATCTCTAGTGTGCTTATAAAAGCTATTCACTATACTAATTGAGAGACTAGTTGAAACACAACATTATATATCAAGACCCAATTCACTCATCCACTGAATAATTGTAAGGAGACCATGTGCTTCACCTTTATGAATGGTTAGTCTTGGAGATGTTTGGAGAAACAAAAATAGAGAAAATAAAAAATAAAAATATAAAAACACAAGAATATAATGTGGAAACTTCAAAGCGGAGAATAAAAAACCATGAACGATGTCTAATGACAAAAAAAAACACTATGTAAAAATTGTTACAACACATAGACTACCTTCGATCACCCAACGACTTCAATACGCCCACACTCTCGATACATAAGAGTAAACAAGAAAGAAAATAGTCAATATAAACTTAAAGTGTTTCTGACTGATGCATCTGTAAAGAAGAAATAAAATCTATATATAAACATTGCTTTGCTTGTCTTGCACGTCAATAAACAACATTGTGATCTACAAGACTTGCCGAACAAGAAAGTAAATAAGTGAAGGAACCACCTTGGTTGCCTTGCACTTCAAGAAACAACCTTGTGGCCTACGAGACATGTCAAGCAAGAAAGTAAGTGAATGAACCACCTTTCTTGTCTTTGCGTTCAAGAATCAACATCGTATGTCTTGCACTACCTTTTCCTTTATCATTCTAAGCAGTGTCAGAATTCTTCAATATGTATATTTTCAACCAACAATCTCCACCTTGATTGAAAATGATACATTCTCTTTCATTATCGTCACTGCAAAACATATAGTTCAAACCACACAACTTGATATTTTTAGCATTCCTTCATCATCGGGTGCTGAATGAATGACTCCATAACGTCCATAGTGTAATTGTGCTCCTTATGATCAACCTCTTTAGCTAAAATCAAGGAATACAAGAATTTTCTACTTTGGGAGAATTTGAACTCTAGCACACTGAATTGACTCAAGAATTCCAAATACAACAATTTATTCAAAATTCAAAATAAGTCTTACAACAACACCAAATTGAAATAAGCAAAGTAAATAATCATTCAAAAAGACTCTAAAGCCTGCATATGATGAAGAAATGTCACAATCTCAAACTTAACATGTTCCTTGTCCTAAAGCAAAAAACTTTTTTAAAAAGAGTAAAACTTTAATTCAATCATCAAATAATTTATATTGTAACCTAACTTCAAGTCTTTCACTCATGAGTAAGAGTGTTTTGTGAAAATCTTGTAAGGCTATTTGGTAAGCTTGTCCGATCTCTTTTGTAAACATACCAAGTCTAGTACAATACAAGGTGTATAGATCCTGTTGTGATCAAATAAAAGTGTAAAACTAAGAATATTCTCTTCTCGTTAGAACAGTTGAAAATCTCACATAGTGTGAAGACTTGGCGTAGTACAAGGTTTTAGGGTGAATTAGGATAAATTCTTCATGTGAGATATTTGTGGGATCCTTTTTTAGAATATTTAAAAAAAAGTAGGTCTCATCAATACCTCTCTCATAAATCTAGGTCACCATTTTTTTTTTTTTGTCAGGTAGCCTAGTGGCTAGAATTCACCTTATAAGATGAATAAGTGGGGCGTCTGAGGTTTGAACCCCGACCCCTGCATATAATAATGCATTGTCCTACCAACTGAGCTATGGTCACGGGACAGGTAATCATTTCTTTTAAGAAATAAAGTGGATCTTAACTCGTTTATTTTTTTTTAATTTTGTCCTACTTATAGCAATATACAAATGTAGTATTTCTTTATCAAAATACCTATAATTATTGCACATGTTTTTTTTTTCTTGTAATTCGATTAAAAATAATAGAAATTATCAACAACTTTAATATTATATAGTATAGTGTTAATGTTCGTAACTTAACCAATGTGCTTCTATATTAAGGGATAATATAATGTGTGTGTACACTTTTTTAATGCTAGCTATAGCGTGTATGAAACTCCTCTAGCTAAAACAAACAGTGGACCTGAAATTGTAGAGGCTTCATTCTCCAAAGTCACGAGGGGAGGGTTACATTTTATGACTATAGTATCCAGGTGTTTGACTTTGTAAATCACATTTTGGACGACAATGATAATTATGGTCCCTGTTAATTGTCTTTCTTGGAGTATTAACAAACCATATTATATTCTGTCTTGATTTTAATTTCAAATCTTTAATAATTGGGCATTGACATTTGTGTTATTTTCACAAAATATAAAAAGGATGCAAGTGAGTAAAACCTAGAGAATATTGGAAATAGCCAAATCCATAAAATAATGTATTTTATATATTGCCACGTGATATCAATAAAAATGTCACAGGTATAACAGACATCCCTGCCCACTTCTTTATTTTGATTTCCTTCTACTAAAATGTGAGCTCAATTCCAATGAAGTTGCTGGTTAGCACTTTGCAGCACAACACAATTAATGGGTATGAATGGTAGTAAATTAACGGTTGTAAAGAATTATCCTAGCAAAGTTTTGAGTGGCTCAACTGCCTCGATCATTTTCAATGTAAATAATTTTTATACCGTTAATAAATCACAATTTTCATATTATTAAAAATTCATATTTATTATTATTATTTTATAAAACATAAAAATTCATAATTCACATTTATTTTTAGAGTAAATTACACTCCCCTCCCCTCAAAGATGCTTGAATTACACTCCCCTCCTTTGAAAATTAAAATTTATATTCCTCTCCCCTATAAGATGCTTGAATTACAACTCCCTCCCTTAATAAATAAATATGCACTACAATTTAATATATTTTAACATAAATAAATATTTTTATGATATATACTAATTTTGAACCACCATTTAAGAAAAATAAATTCATTTCTTTATAATTTAAATGTCAATGATAATTAAATTGAAATATTTTGCGATTAACTTTAAAATTGTTTAGAGCATAAAACCAACTTTTAGATAACCATAATTTATTGTCGTTAGTAATTTTTCATATATTTTAATTTTATTTTGGGTTGTTTCATATTTTATAATAGGGGTTAAAACTACATGTTAATGAAATTTTGAATAAAAAATAGCAAAAAATATGTATTCAAATTTTACTTATATTAAAATAGACCCGCAATCCTATTTTTTTTCCGAAGTGTGTTAGATTATTATTATTTTACTAGATTATTAGAAATAAAAAAATATATATAATGAGGGAGTAAAGTGTAGATTTTAACATAAGAGGGGAGAAGAATGTAATTCATGTTTCTCTTAGGGGAGGGGAGTGAAATATTTTCTAATATGTTTTGAATAACAGTGGAGGGGAGTGTACATTTTAACATAAAAAGGGAGTGGAGTGTAATTCAAGCATCTTTGAGGGGAGGGGAGGGGAGTGTAATATACTCTTATTTTTAAAATCACACACATGGTTGATTTTGATGTATTTATTTATTTTGTTCAAGTAGTCTAGTGACTAGAAATTCTCCTTTTAAGAAGAATAAGTGGGGTGATCTTTAATCTTTTGCATCCGGCTCAAAGTGAGTTGTTTGCCACGGTCATCTGGAGCTTGAGGAAACGTTGGAACCTAAAGCTATGGCAGCAACAGGATGAAACGAGTATGCAGGTGGAGACAAGTTAATGGAGTTGTTCACGAGTTAGCTCAGGTAGCCCTAGGTCATGCTAACTCCCACATTTACACTGATGTACCGTCATGTATTTGACATATTGTAGCTAATGAAGTGCAATGAATTGCTTCCTTAAAAAAAAAGTGGGGTGTATGAGGTTCAAACTCCAACCTCCGCATATAATATCAATTGTCTATACCAAAGACTACCTACCAAAGGTTTCTGTCTTCGTTTGGCATCTACTTTGCAACAGACTACCTACCAAAGATAATCTTTTTCGTAGGAGAGTCCTCCATCATGATGACACTGTTTTTGTTGGCGGGTGCGGCTGCCCGGAGACCATGGGTCATCTATTCTTTCGATGCGACTTCTTTGGTAGCTTGTGGCACCTTATTTATCAGTGGATTGGTATCAATTTCACACCTCCAGTTTCTGTCCGTGAACATCTTCATCAGTTTGGTCATTTGGCGGGATTACCGCGGTTTACTCATTCTTTTCTCTAGATGATCTAGCACGCAGGCTACTGGGTTGTCTGGAAGGAAAGAAACAACAAAAAAATTTCCAACACTACTAAGGATTTGGTGAATTTATTGGAAGGCGTTAAATTATTGTCTTTTGCTTGGTTGAAAGCTAAAATGTTCCCATCCGCTTTCAGTTATACTGACTGGTGGCGGGACCCTTTATTATGTATGAGTGTTATGGAGTAGCTTTCTTCCCTTTATTCTTTTTTTGGAGTGCCTTCTGCTTTGGCAACAAACATTAAGTTTGTAATTTGCAGGGTGATTCTCTTCTGCACACCTTGTACGAGTTGAATTACTCTTAGTGTTTAATTCCATTTTGATTTCGGCGACTGATTTTGATGTATTAACATGTAAAACTTTTTACATTACCTGTATCACTATCTAGTCGTGTAAATTTTATGTTAGACATTTTTTTATAGTAGTACGCAGGATAAGTTCAAGTCCACATCACTTTTGTCCTCTCAATTTTAATGCATGCCACTCTGCGAGTATATTGTCCCAGATAACAAGGGCTACATACTCTGTAAGTGACCAGATTCACACATGAGGTGTTTATTTTATATATTTGTCAAGCATGGGCGCATATTTACAGGATCAGTGGTAAAATTTATGTTTCATACTTAGCTTCTCCATTTTATTAATGATTCTTTAAACTTTTGGAATGCCAAAACTTTAATTCTTTAAGCTCCAAAATTAGCGAGATACTCTCCTTAAGATCAGGAAGCATAATTAGCATCAGGAAGCATAATATTCGGTTTTGAAATTATAAACAAAGCTCAATCTAAATATATAAATAATTCAGTTGCCTAGTGGTTGTAGCTTTGTTTTTCTTTGCCATTCCAATATACATTAGATATTATTGCACAGAAGAAGAAAAGAAGACCAGCTTTGATTTACTTCACAAATCTTATATCTGTCACGTGACCAAGTCATTTATTTTTAAAAACCTTGTTTTCAAATAAACCGTAGCTAAATTAATCATATTTGTCAAAACAAAAAAAAAGTTGCACAACAATTTTTTTGGAAAGATAAAAATATACCATATAAGTAATATACTAAATTAAAAGAGAGTACAATAAAACTATTCGAAAAAGTTGAAATTATGAAGAGTTTAGAGAGGAGAAATACAAAGTCTTTCGCTAAGTGTTACAAACACAACCGTAAAAAGAAAAATGTCATGTTAACCAGTGTTCCAAGGACACTAGTTCAAGAGTTCAAAAATAAAAATTTTATCTTGAAAATATAATCTGTTACATTTAACTAAGTAATGATTACACTACTTTATCTTAAAAATTTACACCATTATGTCACTATTATAAGCAAAATTTAACATTTATGTTCATTCAATAAATGATGTAAGTGGTCTGTATTAAAGACCACGTACATCTTTTTTTTAATCAAAAAGTAGGCAACTAAGGTGCTAAAATATATATATAAAGATAAAGAGTACAAAATGGAGGGGACTAAGCCAAAACTCCAATAAAAAGAGATGAACCTAAATTACCACTTACATCATTTATTGAACGAATCTAAAATGTTAAAAAAAATTATAATAATGACCATAAGTTGTATTTGTTTTTGTTGTTTAACCAATACTCCTGGGACACTAGTTAACATTCTCTAAAATAAAAAAGTGTTACTAATTTGTTAACCAATTTATATTTTACTATCTCTAGTTTTTGTTGTTATTCCAACTTTGTGTTGCAAGTGAAGTGGTTAATGAGATCTAACTTAAGTCAAATAGTTTAGATAGTACTCCCTCCGTCCTTTAATACTTGGCACAGTTGATCATATTACGCATGCCAATGCATAATTTTGAGCTTAAATAACTTGAATAATATATTAAAAAAATTATGAAAATTTGATTTTTTGAAAATACTCATCGAGATAAATCTAACGACATCTTATATGATATTATTTATCTTTGTATATCAGTAGAAAAATATAGTCAAAATAAGTTAGGTCAAAATTACACATTTTCAAATGGGTCATCTATTACGGGACGAAGGGAGTATCTTAGTTTGATACTTCGTTGTAATTTTTTTTTTTGTCAAACATTATTACTTAACTTTCGGCTGAACTTTACAGATTAGTCACAAATTTATAACATGTCCCCAATGAATCAAAAGGTTAATACTAAATAAAAGGGAGTACAAATTTTCATAAGAGAATAATTGAATTTTTTTTTAATTTTTCTATCTCTATCAATTTTACATTTTCTTATTGAATTAATTTCACTTTTCTAGTTGTTCATTCATAAAAAAATAAACATATAATAGACCATACAACAAACTTGTTTTTGGAGTGAATTTCTACATACAAATATAACATTTCATTCAAAACATGTATGATTAAGATTTGCCCAAACATACAATTTGAAATTTTCGAACATGAAGCAGGTAATGTTTCCTAAAAAGTGTACCCATTGGATGTTTTTTTAAATGCGTGTACCCATTGGATATTATAGTGGAATATCTTTTAAAATAAGGTGGGGAGTCCTTGTTTACCCAAAAATAAAAGTAAAGTTGGACCTTTTTATAAATTATTACTTGACTTGTTACTCAGGCATTTTATGCGTAGTAGTATTAACTTTATCACACATGCAGAACAAAAGACAGATTGAAAATATTCCCCCATGCAAAAGATTAAAAGTTAGATACATAAACTCGAAATAAATAGGTATATGACCTTAGCCTTTAGGGATAAGAAAGGGACGGGAATTAGGTAGCTTTGCCCTTGGTAGTGGACTACTGGTGTGATTAGTATTTTGTGTAGAAATAAAATTGGACAAATAATAATATTTGACATCAAATTTTGTCAAATACAATGTCTTTTAATTTTTATGTATTCTTTAAAATATATGTAAGATTTAGAATATATACACACACTAATTTCTTTTTGGTAGTGTAAAATATATACACACTATGAAACATAGTAATATGTTGTTTTTGTGGTAACCGATGTTTGAACCCTAGACATTGCATATATAATGCATTGTCCCTACCAATTGAACTAAGCTAACAGGGAGACATAGTAATGTGTTTTAATATTATCTTTAAATAACACAACTAAAAAAAAGTTATATATGGTTTTTTTTTCATTGTCAAAAGAGGAGGCAGAAAAGGAATAAGGACCTTCCTATAATGCTTACTTTGGTTTTGGGGATTACGAAAGTTCTTTAGTTCTCTCTCTCTTTTTATTTCTTTAACTTTGAAATAATGGGGAAGAGCACAAGAAGCAAACTTATTTCCAAAGTGATATTAAGAAACATGACAGAGGTGGGACCAAAATGAAAAGTGAGTATAAATCACGTAGAGATTAGAATTGAGACAGCTGTTGGAGACCGTATAACATGTGTGTGGGTTTGGACTTTGAGTTCATAAGAACAAGAATGTTGAATTGGAAATTCTTTTATTTTAGTATATTTTGCAGTGCATAGAGAAACACAAAACAAGTGGATTGGAATGGAGTATTGAATATATTTCTCTAACTATGCTATGCATCTATTAATTTCAAACTTGGTAGAGTCAGAAGGTAAAGGTAGGGGTCCGGCAGAATCATCGGAGACTTTCATTCCCCAATATATTCTTTTCCACTCTTTCCCTTTTTATTGTGTATAACTACCTCTATTTCCCTCTCTAGATTTGAGGTATAATAATACTAATAATTTAAGACCTAACATTAAGGCAATCGTCCTATCTATCATAATGATTTTCTGTTCAACAAACTGTCATTTTAATTAATATATACATGCAGATGCAGGTGTGGTTTTTAAACGAAGCAATAGGGTTTAAATATTTTAATAAGCTCTACTAAAAGATAATTGTTTGAGAAAAATAATTCGAGTTTGATTTCTGGATGAAACAGTTTGTAGTTAAATTATATTCACTTCACAACTGAACTATGAATTGTCAAAACCCTATTCCCTAAAAATAAGAGGGTAAACACAAAAAAATATAAATAGTTAAGATTGCAAACACATCTCTTTGTTAGTAATTTTATGAACTAAAATGGAACAACAAAAATTATATTTAAAGACTAAATTGATTACCTACTTCATTTTCTTACTTATATTTAGGACAAAACAAAGCAGGTACATAATTATTAATTTCATGATATATACTCCCTCCGTCCCATATTATAAACAAAAATAAAAAAATTAACTTATTAAAAAAACTAAAACATAGTAGTTTGCAACATACTTTCTTGTGTTATCCTTGAAATAAGTTTTATAGGAAGATGTAAAAACAATTTCCATTGGTTATTGGCTATTGAGAAAATGAAAAAGAGAGTAAATTGAATGAACTTTGCATTTAATTTTCCTTTTGAAAAAGATAATTTTTTGAAACAACATAATTAAATATGATAAAAGTTGGTCTTTTTTGTTTGTAATTTGAGGTAAAGAAAATGAGTTTTTTTTCCTTATAATTTGGGTCGGATATGTAGAAAAATATAGGGAAATACTAATGAGTATTCTAAGTGTGTACTCCCTCCGGTCCTTAATATAAGAAAATTTTCAAAAAAAGTCTTGGTCCTATTTATAAGAAAATGTCACAACTTTTAAGGATAGTTATTGCTTAAAAGACTTTTTTATCCCTCATTTAATGTCTGCCTTTTTAATATGGGTCATGTTAACTTGTGCCCCTAGGGCACATGTTAAGCATTATTTTCATTCCATTAATGGTAAGAATTAATGAAAAAAATCAATATTAAACATTTTGAGCAATAAATTAACACAATTTCCAATACATAATTTCTATCAGTGGAATTCTTAACATGTGCCTAAGGGCACAAGTTAACATTTCCCTTTTAATATTGAATGTTTCACAACATTCTTTAAGGACTTTAGATAATAAATTTTGCTGGAAACTTGTGCATTCAAATCATAAGAAATTGATTTCTTAATTGAGAATCTTTAAAGAATGTTCTTAGAATACTCGTTAACAAAATAAATAAAAAATATATGATATTTTTAAAATCAAATGCAATCTCTAAGAAGGCTAGACCTTTAGAACATTTGAGAAAGAATTTTGTCACTAATTCTAATTTTATTTGGTTCTATGAATTAGTCTCTACAAGTGTATGTATGTAAAGGATCCCCTAAAAAAGTATATGTAGAGGGTTTGCACATTTATTAAATAACTAAAGCATACAGAACATTATGTTACTAGTAGTTTATTTATTTATAGACTGAGCATTATGTTAATGATTGTTAATCCAAGGACATATAGATTTTCTCACTCTTTCTCTTTCACACATGACTTCCGGGAATCTAGCTTCTCATCAATCTTAAAATCTATTAATTCCAACCCTCTCTATGAATATGATTCCTTATGTCTTTAATTAATTAATTTTATTAAAACAATGTGAAATCTTGTCCTTCCAAACAACACTGAAAACCAAACCATCTTTCTTTTATTCTTACAAAATTCGTTACATTCTCTCTCTCTCTCTCTCTCTTTTTCTAACTAAATCATATCCCAACAATTCTACTTTCCCTTCTTTCTTTTGACTCTTATTGCCATCATCACTCAATTATTGCTTCAAAGTTCTAAATACCCTTCACTGGGACAACGTGGCAGGTGCATGTTCTTTATTTATCCTTTTTTCTCTCTCTTACACAAATTTAACACAGTCAGCCAGCAATATCATTCGTGTTCTGCTTTGCTTTTGTTCCTGTTTATTATGTACCCTTTATTTCCTTTTACATAATGTTTCCATAGGCACTTTCTTCGAGCAGTTATTTTTCATTTGTGGCTTCATATAATTCACGGTAAAAGAAGTTCTCCTTTTTTTTTCAATTTGGACTATTGTGTTTGTCACACACTTTCTTTCACCTCATTAGTGCCTCACATGAGGGGACCAATGTTAAAATTAGGTTACATTTTTTTCATTTCTTTCCCCTATGCTATACATTAGATTCAGAATGTGTGTCTCTGTGACTTTGATAGGGAAAGTCAATTCTCTCTATACAATCCATATATGTATGGTTTCATTAACTCAACAGTTGCTTTCCATTCGTACCTTCACATTTATAAATGAGAAATATATATAAGGTTTTTCTATCATGTGCAAACATGCACACGTTAAAGTTGACACTTTTTTCGGGCAATCAATTTATTGGTGCATGTATTTACCGGATTTATTGAATATGTTTTGATGGCAAACTTAATTGACCATCTTCAGTGAAGTCGCTCTTCTAACCACATTTTTTTTTCATCCAAAAGATTTAGACCCAAAACTTGCTTAAAGGATCAGAGTTCAGTTTCAGTCGAATCAATATAGTTTTCTTACAAGTTGACACTTTTAATGTGCTGCATATTAAAGTGTCATTTTTTAAAAAATAAAATAAAAATGCTCTCAAAAAAAAAACTATCACATTGTTTTCAATCAATTTACTGTCCTCAAACTTTTGTACAAGTAGTTAAAACACTTTTTTTTTTCTTTCTGTAAGAAGTACTATAAACACTTAACAAACTGAAAAAAGACAGTGACACACAACAGTTTTATAACTTTAAATAAAAAGAGAAAATGGAAATAGGTAGTTGGATTGGTGAAATGCAAGCTATTGCTTGTATTAAATGATTATACAGTTGTACAAAAAAAAAAGAATTAAGCATATATTTCAAATTTACATTTTGGCATCAAAGTTGTACCAACAGTATAAACTTTGAAGGACAAAAAATTCAAAAAAGTACAATCTACAAATTTTAATTAATTTTAGAGAGGGAAAATACAGCTCAAGGAGACCCATTTTAGTACTTAAGAAAAAAATGTAGATTCCAAACTTGTCAATGGTGGCTTATGCTATTTATCCTGACTATTCATGTCTATGTTTGGTCTTATATGGGGTCCATTATTGTCATTTCAATGAATTATGCTTTCTGGGTGTCTCAATTCTGTAAATCACATTTATTTTGGCTTTTATAATTAAGGTTGTTGTTCCTCTCAAACCATCTCAATAATACCAAATTCTCTCTCTCTCTCTCTCTCTCTGAAATCGTAGATTTGATATTATTGAAAATGGGTTTTGGAGAACGGTTACAGAAAAGAAATATTGCCATGCATCTGAAAGAGTATTAATCCCATAATCCGGAAAAAGTACAAGGGTTACTTGACCCGTAAAAACAAACACCTTGTATCAAGAATTGAGACACAAGAGAGGGTTTGAAAACCTTTCGAAGTACATACAAATCCCCCCTTTTTGCTTAGCGAGAAACCATCTCCGAGAGGTTGCTTTGATTGCATCTAAAATCGCTTCACCCACATGAGTCTTTGAAACAAATACCACGGCAAGAACCTCCCAAATCTTCTAAATTGTAGCGTGCCAAATAAGCATTAGGCCTTTCCGATTTTTTTTCCCAACAAGATGAAGTGTGACAACGTTTCCGGATA
>Ga0315915_1001823_pt1 | contig 26372 bp, 12 predicted proteins | sample MpolbnodulesMG_FD_207738 | JGI IMG/M metagenome (GOLD analysis project Ga0315915, IMG submission 207738) | Medicago polymorpha root nodule microbial communities from Los Angeles, California, United States - branched nodules | ecosystem: Host-associated > Plants > Roots > Nodule | place: USA...
CCCCCAAAAAAAAAAAAAAATCAAGGGAAGAAATAATACATGAGGGAGCTTTGAAGAAGGAAAGGAAATAAACTGGAACGTATGACAGAACATACTTAAGCATAACCAACCAACCACTCAAAGAAAGATTTTTACACTTTCAACCAGACAACTGTTTACGGATCCTACCAACCAGCGGATACCAAAACTGTAGCTTCCGAGGATCACCACCAATAGGCAGCCCCAAATAAAGAAAAGGGAGGCGGCCATGCTTACAACTCATAACCGAGGCTGCCTCATGTAGCCAAGATTCATTCACATTAACTTGTGGTGGGTCAATTTCTGACCAACATGATAAATTTGTGTCTGGTTATATATATAAAATTACTTTTTTTTTAATACTTGCAAATATTCTTTACATTTTTAAAATTCCTAACATGCATATCGAGTTACATCATATTGACCAAAAGCAAATAAATGTGTACATCTTCTTGCACATCGAGTTCATTCGGCTTATTTCAACTTAGTTGTGATGAATTTTTATTTTCATTTATTAGACATTCTTATTTGTAACGATTCCTCTGATATGACTATATCAAATTAGGCATTTGAGTCTCTAAATTAAATCTCACTTAACCGCTCATTTTAAAATAGCTTGTATCAAGAAGTCCTTGCATACACAAACAATAAACACTACGAGCTGAAAGGAACAAAGGCGTATTATGTATAATGGAAATAGTATGTTAATCAAAAATAGAGTTTAAGAAAGGAATAAATGTTCCAGCCTTTGTAATCTAGTAGTATACAGTCTTTAAAGACACCACTAATATGTCATTCTATATTTTTTAATAGCGATATCGATCTCTCATAAGTTAAATTCTTAATTTCTTTGTGAAACGTAGATGATATTCACCCTTTGATTAACTTAACATTTATTTTCTATATTTCTTTTATATTATATTATTGAATCCACTTTCATAATCCATGGAAACCGATTCTCTATGATAAAATACATTCTCTTAATTTTGTTAATTGTTATATCTTTATTGTCAAACATAAGAAAGAAAACAAAAAGAGATAAAATTATAATAAAAAAAAAGACATTGAATTTGATGGTAAAGATTTTATAATTATAAAAGAGAGAATTACGGTTATAAAGAAAGAAGAAGAAGAAGAAAAAATTACGTACAATAGAGAGAATATATCCATATATGATATATGTAACAATTAGAAGGAAAAAAAAAATCTTTATTGTTCCCATAATGCATCCATATCCCCTCCATCAGTTTGAAGTTTATATCCTTCCACTTGGTTGGACAATTTGTAGAACACCAACTTAGATATTTCCAAATGGGATTTTTTTATTTACCTGTAATAAAAGGTAGATAAAGCTATTCATGTATCAATTTTTTTTTTAAAAAGTTAAAATGAAATTTATTAAAAACTCAATGAATCTTAACCAGCACAAGGAGTGTTAGGTTAGGAGTCTTAAAGTAGAAACATACAAATGATAGATGGGGAGCCCTCAATGGAAAACCCATACACCCGTGAATCAAAGAAAAAATCCAAAAAACCTATAGGAAATACCTCCTAACAAAGGGTTATCTCTGAAATCAATAAATAGAAACACCAAAACAAAGCTAACACCACGATCGACGAAACAACATAAACAAAAGTTGTACCAAAATCCTCAAACATAACCATCATTAACCACCAGTAGCCACCACAAAAATCAACACCACTACCACCGCCGTCACCAAAACTACCATTAACCACCACAAAAACCACCATTAACCCTCACCAAAAAGCAACACCATCAACCACACGCAACACCACCAAAAACCACCACGAGCCACACCACAAAAGACCCAAAATCAGCACTGCCATGAAATCATCCACGAAGCACCACAAACCAACACAACCAAAGATCCATCGAAACCATCACAGTCCATAAGCGAACCCAGATATGATCCATCACCACCATCGTGACCGATCCATCACCACCTATGTTGCGAGCAAACATAACCTCCACCACAACCAAGAGAGAAAACGAATCAAATAACTTGAGACCCACGAAAACCAAACAACCACCGACAAGCATCCAACAACACACCATGAAACCCACCAACGTCCCAACCAAACGAAACAAAAAAAAACACCAAAAACACAAACTAACTTTTACGATGACAACAACACGCTCCTTCACCGCCGGTGCGGATGGAAAAGGTCAGAAAAAAAAGAGAGAATTTGATCCAAACACCATATCTGCCTCAAATCAAACATAACTGCAAACCTCCCTGCCAAAACGAATCTCAGACAGCGAAAACCACCACATCCCTGTAAATGACGGCGATCCAAAGGAAAGGAAAGGCGACGAAAAAGGGTTAAACACATGGATCTACTGCCACCGAAGGAGAGAGAGCAACCGCACGTCGGAAAGGTACGGTGGTACAGAGGACAGAGACCCTCGTCGCACCACCATCCATTTGATCTACATGATGGCGGCGGCGGATTTGAAATTTGGGTGAGGAAGAAAGGAGTACGGCTGTCTAGGTTTAGGGAAAAAGTCATGCATCAATTAAAATAATTCATTCGTCTTATACTATATGTAACATAAATAACGAAAGACCAATGATTGATTTTCATGTGTCAACTCAACATGATCAATGCTACCCACCTTTTATGGATGACTAATGTGGTTTTAACGGCGTTCAAAATAAATAAATAAATAATTGCTTTTAAGCCAAAAAATTACCGCTTTTTGATTCATAAACCTTATCATTTTTGGGGTTAGAAATATAGGTTGGGATTAAAATTGTAACAATATTTAAAATTGCTTCTTAAGAAAACAATATTTAAATTGAGGATAAAAGATAATAATTTTGAAATAAGGAGACCCGTAAAATAGAAAGATAAAAGTGTATTTAAATTTTAAAAAATTTATTCTATCTATATTATCTTATTTTTCAGACATATGTTTTGCATATATGATTATTATTTGTTTTAGGATACATCGTAGTGAATGATATTTGGTTTTAATTTTTGATCAAGAATTTCCAATTTAATGTAAACTTATGAATTTCTTCGTATAAATAATCTCACCGTGGGCTTATCCGAGTTAATAAAAAAATCGTATAATACATGTAAGAGTTAGGATTCAAACCCTATACACTCAATTTATTCCTCTTAAAAGATGAACTCTTAACTGCCAGGTTACTTTACTTGACAGAAAAATATTAAGTAACTTCAAAAAATAAATAAATACCGATCATAGTACTACTTGTGTCTTCTTAATTTTTGATCTAGCTAGCTATAACCCACCCACTCCACTTGCTATTTTCCACTGGACATTGTGTCTGTGGAGAGAAATCGGTCATATTGTCAACATTAATAGCAATGCAATAACTAATAGTGATAGCAGAATTTAGAGACCACTCCATAAAATCCAACTTTAGACTAAAAAAGACATTAGTTAGCTTGGTTTCCATTCGCCAATTTAAAGGAATCATAGCATTTAAAGAAATTAATTCATTCTATCACAGATGGATCCACCATCTTTTCTGTTCTATAAATTGACAGCCCTGGATACATTCATAAACACGTTCCCCACTTCTAATTATTCTTCCATACTAATATTTCTTCTATGCAATATTCATTTCACAAATATTAATTTGTTTTTCCATCCCTTTGAATTAATACTTACATCAACAAAACATTGATCACATTCACTCCTATAGAGCCACCCCTGTCATCTGATCCTCACCTTCCCTCCTTCTAGGTAACTAAAAAACTATTTTTCAGAACAAATTTAAAATAAGACATGTTTGTTCATATTAATTTAAAAACAGTTTTAGAGATTATAAGACAGAAAAACTAGTTTCATAACTTTTTAGAGATTATAAAACAAGAAAATACCACATATATAGTATTCACACAATGAATTTTGAGACTTTATTTATATTCATGCTGTTCTTGTTTAACTTTATTTTTCAGTTAACTTGTTATTGTTTTATTAGTCTTTTTATTATACTATAATAAAAAAAATCATAAAGCATAAAAATTGAAACTCATTTATCTAGCTCAATAATTAAGCCCAAAGTCTTTTTTCTATTTAAAAAATAAATTTGCACTTACATTTTTTTAAGGGAAATTTACACTTACATGTTTGGTAACAAATTTTGTACTTGCATGTTTAATTCCTTTTCTTGTTTGTTTTTTTATTTGCACTTACTCTTGCTTTTTATTAGTCTTTTAATATTTTTTTTGACATATATTAGTCTTTTAATATTGATATTGTAAAGAAACAGTTTTGAATGATCATTCAAAATTGTCATGCTACTATTTAAAAAATCATTTATATGTTAACATTGACCTAATGCATATTTACTTACCATAAGAGGATAGTGTTGCTTAAGTTTATAAACAATGATGTGTGTTCCTTCTGTTTTTAGATTTAGCGATGCTATATTCAGCGAAGAAAAACATCACGAGGGCATCACGGAATTGAAATAGACCAATAAAATCCAAGGTAACCGAATTTCACGGGAGGTGGGTTGAAATAATGTGGGTCAATGAAAATGTGGAAGTGGTGGAATACACTTCGCGAGAAATTCACGAGATACATCATTTCCCTTTCAGATTTTTCTTATGGAGTCCGTCAAATTGACCGTGTCAGAGTTGTGATCTTGGCCTACTATATGATGCTGATGAAAGTGATTATATTAGATTTGGTAGGACTGTCACAAATGTTGAACTACATGTATCTACATACATGGCAATTGTGACAGCCCCTAAAGGCTAGGACTCAATATTTCTGCCAATCTCAGTGTTTTGTCATTCACTTCACTGAGAGAAAAGCAGACATATGTTCTCACAATAGATAGACCAATGAAGAAATATATTGAGTCAACTTGTTTGGTTTGGGATGATGGTAAATTTCAAGTGAGAAGAGTCCAATTATTGTTCGCTGAACCAAAAAATTGTGAGACCAAGAGAATACAGTTGTGAGAAGAATATAACAAACCAAAGAGAAAAATCCAATGATGAAAATTACAATTGTGCATATGTTTTCATCGTAATATTAGTTTTTTTATTCCTAGCAACAAATAATAATACTAGTGTCTTTATGACATAATCTTGTTTTTAAGCCCAATAATTTTGTTTAAGACACAAGATGATTGCTCATCTTCTCCTTGTATGCTCAAATCTGTCAAAATATATTACCGAAGTTAGCTTCCGATAATGTATTTTCAGATGATATCCACTATTGAAAGCTATCTTCCGGTAAAATGCCACATTTTAACGGGGTTAGATGAGCAATCACCACATCACAATAGCATTTGGACTGTGAGTAAGGGCACCTAAACCAGAAATTTAGAACAACCTCAAGCTTTTCCCCCAAGTACTACTAATAAGTAGTGTTTGTCAAATAAACAGAACAGTTTCTATTGTGTTTTATTTGATTTCATCTTTTAAGCATCACTTTCATTTTTTTTGTTATCTTGTTATTTTATTTTTAACATGTATCAGATATAAAATAGATCCAGTAAGTAATTTATGTTCTATAACATTTAAATACAAATATTCTCCGAAGAAACTTTTAAGAGCACTTCCTTAGTTCCTCCATTGAGTCATAAATTAAGAACTATTAGAAAAAGCATTCACTAAAATGCTTGCCGCAGTGTTAATGACAAACATGTCCCAGAAAGAAATGTTACATGCATCAAAAACTTTTGAAAACACAGAAGCACTAGTGTAGATAATGTTGTATGCTGTCATAATCTTTTTCAGAAACTAGGTAAGCATAAAAAATCCTAACACCAAAAGTAAGGAAAATAATTCATTCTACTAATTTTCTCAACATCACTCTTACACAAGTACACAACTATATCCTTATTCTTTCCTACCAATATCACCATCCAAAATTGCATGCCTAGTTAAAACAATCTCTTTAACAAGATTTCTGTAATCGAAAGGTCGAACAGCTGCTCGCAGAAATAGATCTGGAGGAAGTTTGCTCTTCTTAATCTTTTTTCTCCACGGACGGACCCCAACATACTTCCACTCTTCTGGACTAACCTTTGCTCGCTTTCCTCTCAACAAGGTTTCGTCTCCATCTGCTGAACGCGTTGTTTCTTCCCCTGCCTCTGCTGTCATTATTTGCTTCTTATATAGCTCTGTAGAGAGTTTGACACTCTTCCTCACCATATTTTCTATTGCTTCTGCACTGTTTGTTGCTTTTCGAAACTCCTTCCAGCCCTTAACATCTTCTTCCATGGCATGGAATTTACCATCTTTGCTTTCTTCCATGTCCGTAACTAGATCTTGGTCTTCATTGACATCAAAATTATCAATCTCCTCCTCCTCTTGATCATCATCATCCTCATCCTCATCCTCATCAAATTCAGCATCTCCGTCGTTACCTTCATCCTCAATCCAATCTATAATCTCAGTATCATTATCACCAACAATATCATCATCTTCTTCATCAGGAGCATCACAACCAAGCTCCATCTCTTCCAACTTAGCCTTCCACTCGTTAGTATAGGGATGTAAAATTTGCACCGGATGATGTCCCAAAAGAAATTCCAAACATTTCGACTTTTTTTCATCACTCAATTTCTGATATGCATTAACCACATCATCAACAAAAGCCTTTTGATTCACCTTCACAAGCTTACACAATCCACCATAATAAGTACACGTCTCAACACTGCCATCATCATTTTCTAACTGACAAAGGTAATCTTGTTCCGTGCGAGGATCAAGAAATGGAATTATCGCATTAAAAAAGTTATCTTGTGGCTCAAACCTACACTGGAACACCGGCCGCTTGACATACACAATATCAGGTCTCATCCAGGCTGCACATTGCGCTACCAACGACCTCGCCTTGTTCCCAAGTCTACCCATCAAAGTCCACTTATCTAATCTCTGTTTACCAGCTTCAACTACCACTTCACTAACTAATGTCCATTGTTGCCAAGGAAGTTCTGAAACCCTCCACTTTGGATGCCTAATGAAAACCCAAAAATACCTTAACTTAGTTTGATCCAACTGCTTCACTTTTTTCCCAAAATCAGCAGCCATTTCAGATTTCTCAATCTCCTCCCACTCTTCATGATCCTTCACTTCATTAATTATCGTCACACACTCATCCGTAATCCCACCACTAACCGGCTCACCAACAACAATCCCACGCCAAGAATACGGCCCATATTCACCATACTTATACCAATCATACGGATGCCTCAAATTCGGATCATCCTTCTCCATAAACCTCACCATTCGATCATATCCAAGACCAATCTGCTGCAACAAATCCTCTGAAAAATTATCCGGATAATTCCCACGTCCCCTAGGGTTTTTCAACCTATAAAACAAACTCTCAGCATACTTCTTACTTTTCATCCTTGCATTACGCTTCACCCGTCTCCGAAACTCAGCATTACCTTCCAATCTACCACCAGAAGACGACGCACCACCCGTCTTCTTACTACGACCCGCATAACACCCAACATCTCTTCTACTAAATACATCACAATTCTTACTAAAAATCTCAAATTCACTCTCTGGGTTTGCGTTTCGGGCCAACGAAACAACTTCAAATCTTTTATGGGGTTGAAATTTGATTAGGGTTTGGGACATATTGAAAGGTTTAAAAAAGGAAAATTTATTATAAGGTGAAAATGGGTTTAAGGTTCTAGGCAGGAATTCAGTTGTCAAATGGGTTGAATCCATTTCAACAGCAACCTTCAAATAAAACATTAAAAATTCAGTTTTTTTAAAGAATTGAAGTAACATGAATCATTATTCAAAGAGCATATAATTATCAAACAGAAAGATTATTGCAAAATTGAACCAGTTACACTAAAAATTGAAAAGAGAAAGACCTAATGGCGAAGTTTCTTACTGTTTCTGGCGGCGTTTCCGGGCAGTTGAGTTGAGTTGAGTTCAGTGCGACTGGAACTTGTTACTGAAACTACGAAGGAAAAGTGGTAGCGGCTGCATTTTGTTTGATGGAAATGTAAATGGAACTGGGAAGTTTATCTATACATGTGTTTATTATAAGATTTTTTTACAAACATAATTTTTTGAAAACAAAATACAAAGCATAAACTTTTGTTGTCGAATTTGAAAGTTAGTCGAGATATTGATTATTAACTTTTGATTGTGAATATCTTTTCTTTAAATGATTGCGTCGAAAAAAAAAAACTTTATCTATATGTTACGGATTTTTAAAATATTTTAAAGAGTGTTAAGCACGATTTTTTTCTTTCTTTCTATTGTTCCATTGAGAATATTTTTTAATCAAAAAACTTTATCCATATTAGGTTTAAATATATTTTTTATCTCAAGATAATTTAATTGCAGGGTTCATTTTGGTTCCCGCACAAAAATAGTGTCATATTATCCTTTAATTTCATTAAGTTTTTTCAATATAATCATTTTTCATCTATTTTGTTCGTCAATTCAATATTAATGGACATATGGCACTAAGGAGATTCGAACACAAAAATAATATTATAATTTAGCATTTTTCTTAAAAATAATTAACTGAAGCCGAGCTTGATAATGCAAGCTTGTGACTTAAGTAGGGGCATTAAGATGTTGGAAGGTCTTTGATGTGTGAAAAATAAATAAAAAAATAATTAACTAAAAGAAAATATTTTTTACTTCTTTCTCTCCTTCCTCACCTTCATCATCAAATACATTCAAACCCCTGGAAAAAAAAATCCAAAAATTTAATTCATTGTAAAACTCAAAAAACTCAATGACCAATAGAATTAGATAATCGAAACAATACTAGCTTCAATCATAGTCACTACTTAACTTCATACCAGACAATCTAATCCATCAATTACATGAAAAATACGCACATTTGGTTTGAGAGATATAATATGGTAGAAGATGAAGTAAACTAAATACACATCGCATAAGGTAACGTAGCAATGATACTTAAAGCAGAAGAAATAAAAGTACCCACGTGAGTTTCTTCTAGTTTAACACTCAATCATTAAACCACATTGATATTTTCTTAACGAATTAAAGCTCGCTAAGTGAATTGCCCAATCCTAGAAATTCCCAAAGTTTATGACTTGCTCGCTCTCAGCTAGCTCCTGGTTCATTGAGCCAATTTGCCTTGTGTTCACCTTCAATCTCTGACTTCCTCGCTCCCAACTCGTTGTGGGTTCACTAAGCGTTCGCTTCACTTCTTTGTTCTTTAAAGCTCCACCATCTCTTAAGCTTTAATTCATATCAAAATATGGTGAATAAGTCACAATATTGATTCGTATACATGAAACTTAACTAGCAAATATTTACAATAAACTGAGAAATTCATATTGAATTACTTGTAAAAGAAATCAAATTGACACTTATTAGTCGTACAAATTTGAGGGGCCCAAAACTTCAAAAGTTTAGATTTTTTTTTTATGTTGTAACAAACGGGCTCTGCTATAAGGTTGTTCTCTACCGCCTAACTTAAAAATGAGACGATGACAATTTTGAAATTAATTGAAACTTTGTCAAGTTGATTTCCTAAACAACCGACTTCATATTAATATTTAAAAAAAATCAATTTAAATTGTGAAGTCATTTGATCAATCTATTTAACTCACTAAAAATAGCAATCGATATGAGAAAAATACACTTTTTTTAATATTAAAAGGTATCCTTCATGCAAGCGTAACTATAAAAACTAATCTAACTAAATTCATTTAAGAGATTGATCACTTGACCTCCCTAAACAAATATTTTTTCAGCGCATTAATCTCTAAGATCATATCAAAAATCAAATGATTAAAGATCTCAAATATCTAAGACTTGTGCAACACTATATTTATAGAGATGTGCTGCAGTATATCTGTAGAGATATCATTCTAATTAATTCATTAAGTGGTTTGGTTGATTAACACACTTATATTAATTAGTTTTACTTTCTCACCGATCAAACAAGTGTTAAAGAAAATCAATCCCTTCATATATACATACATGCCTCTTTACCTCAATAACTAAACAAATTCTTTTTACTATTTGCACCGCCCACTATCTTGAACAACTGTGCAAATGCTCAAACGTGTTCTTCTCTCAGCTTGCCATGTTTTACTCTCTCATTTCACCTCTAAGTATATATTAGCCCCAAATTCCCATCTAAAACCATATAAATACTCCGTTTTCTTTGATTCTCCCAAATCACTACAATCTTTTTTTACTTCAATGTCAAATGAAAACTATTATCTCACTCTCAATAAATTTTGTTTTTCTTCTTCTTCTTTAGGGCTTGCAGAAAGAAAAGTAGAAAGGCAAGTTGATAGAATCAGTAGGTTACCAAATGAGGTACTTGCTTATATCCTTTCATTCCTACCAACCAAAGAAGCTATTGCAACAAGTGTTTTATCCCATAGGTGGATTTCACTTTGGACTTTTGCTGATGCTCTTCATTTCCCAAATCATTGTCCTTTCTTTCCAACAAAAGAGAACTTTATTGATATTATGAACAGTGTCCTGTCTAAAAGGGAATCAAAATGCATCAAAAGACTTTCCTTCTCTATCCACAACAACTGTTACATCCCTCACTTGGTTAGTTCAATAGTTTACATGGCAACTACTCAAAAAGTTGAGGAGATAGACCTCTCTTTATATCGTTTAAAAGTTTATTTGCCTCACCAGCTTTTTACATGCAAAACACTCACTGTTTTGAGGTTGGTTGGGACATTTCATCTCAATGTTCCTTCTCATGTTCATCTTCCTATGTTGAAGATTTTGCATCTCAATCTTTTGTGCTTTGCTGATGATGATGATGGTAGTGCTCTTATGAGGTTTTTATCTAGTTGTCCTGTTCTTGAACAACTTTTCTACGAGGAAGTGAAGTTCAAACGTACTTCTTTGTTTGGAATATGCGTGCCTTCGTTGAAGAGGTTATTTGTTAGGAGTTTTGTTGAAAGACTTCATATTAACACTCCTCTTCTTGAGTGCCTTGTGATGAAAGAAACTAAGGCTATTAACTATGTGGTTGAGAATTTGGACAATTTGAAAGAAGCACATATTGGTATCCATTTTGATTATCAAAAGAAAAAAGTAAAAGAAAATATAGTAAATCTTTTCAATGGGATTCGTAAAACCAGATTTCTTTGCTTAGATTTGTATACCACAGAGGTATGATTCTTTGCTAAACTTACCTTCTCTTATCACGTGCACACTGAATTCATATGTTTTCTACGTTTTTTTCCTTCCACTTTTGTAAACAGTTGGTTAGGAAAGTATATTATGTATAAGGACTAAAAGTTCTATTTACCCCATATTTTTAGTATAGGAATTGTGTGTTATTTCTCACAATTCTGTTATTTTTATCCACTTGCAGGTGCTTACTTATGCTTGTCTAGAATTTCCAACATTTGATCATTTGGGTCATCTACAATTATATTTAAAAATCCTTGATTCATATTTTCTAGTTGAGCTGTTGCTAGAAAAATGCCCCAATCTAGAATTTCTAGAGATTATCAAGGTTAGTTAACTCTTGAGATTTAGCTAATTATTTGTTGAATTTTTATTTTTACTATGTTTCATTGGAGACAATTATAGTTGTGTTGTGATCTCTCTTGACAGGTTGATGAACTATGTGATAATGAAATTGAATGGATACAACCAACAATAGTTCCTAGCTGTCTTTCATCACACCTTACTACTTTTATATTCAGAGATTATGAAGGCACGGATGAAGAGTTTGAACTTATAAGTTACATTCTAAATAGTGGAAAAATGCTTAAGAGAACCACAGTTTATTTTGAGAGTAGCTGGACTCCAAGCGAGACAAGTGATACTGTGTTGGAATTATCTTCCTTGCCAAGAGCCTCAAAAGATAACAAGACTAACTATGTGCTTCAAAGTTTTTCTTGATGGTATGGATTATAAATAGAGCTTTAGTATTCTTTTTTGTAGGTTGCAGCATGTTTTCATGCAAGTCATCATGTAATTTTAATCCCTTTAAGAAGAAGCAACCTTGTATCCTTATTCTGAATGTAAATTATGTTTTATAAATGATGAATATGATTGGCATCTGATGATGTACCAACCAGTAGTTGTTGGTTTGGTAAAGTATCTTTCACAAATCATGGTTCATATCTCATCTGTGATTGTGATAAAATTAGTGGACAGTTTCAGCAACATTTAGAGACCTTGTGAGATGTATCATCTAAATCTAATAGGAAAATATCTGGTAAACTGTGTTGGTCAAAGAATGAACGAGCTTAGAATTGGAGAAAATGATAGTGACTGAATGTAGCCATAAGTGTCTTGGCATCCAAGAATATTGCCTGGGAAGCTAACTGGCTTTGATATTTTCCATCACTTTCTTCCGCTGGATAGCATCTAGTTACGCAAAGTATGTATGGATTACAACATGCCAATTCTGTGATTGTCCTGATCATGCCAGTCCTTGGAAGTTTGTTTCTCAAGTTTCAACTACTTTTAGACCTCTCTTGTCATTGAGTGTTAGTCATAGTTCTCAAATTAGATTCTGGGAGAGTATTTATTCAGGAACGTTTCTCTTTCCATGGTTTTTCCTATGCTTTTTTTACGGTCAACTTTACATCATTTCTGTCTAGTTCCTTTCAAATTTTGACCTTTTCAATAACCTTCATAATCACGGAAGGTTTGTGAGTTGGAGGCTCATGGTTTTACTTTATCTTTCTTCCAATCGTGATAAAGAAATTTGGACATTTGACACCTCTTTTCGAAGTTTTATTTTCAATATTGTACCTGGAATATTCTTTTGGACAACCCAGATGGACATATCATGCTCTATATAAGTTAAAAACGTTTTGTTTGGACTAATGTGGTTTACAGGATTAACAAAAATGACAGGTTACAGGAACAAAAAAATATTTTTTTGAATTGGTCTAGGTACTTTGGAATAAGTTGTTTGTAGTTTTGGAGATTGTAGGGTCTGTCTTTTGGACCTGTATAAGTTTCTCTTAATTGGCTCAAGAGCTTTGCCTTGTATACAGTGTTGTTAAATAGCGGCTATAGTTGCACTATAGCACTATCGCATTATGGAATTTGAACAAATTGCTATTGTTCTACGCAACGGAATTCGAATAAACTACTATTTTCCGCAATCTGCAGTTGACAACACAGCACTACTTAGAAGCTAAGATTTTGTGGAAGTGTTGTACAAAGAATCTAGACTAATTTGGACCGAATTTTTTAGGCTCCCTTTGTTGTTTTTTGCTTGTGATTTCTTTTGTAGTGTTTCTTTATCATACAGGCAGAGATACTGGAATGCTTTATAATATACAATTAAATTGAATTATACAGAAGTTAAATGATAGACTATACCTAATCAGCTCTTGCGGTCTGATGTCAAGAACAATAGCATTGATTGCCTCCTGAGTCCATACACATAAAAGGAAGTGAGATATTTACGCTTGCATCGTCCTAAACTTGTCTCAAGTGTTGAATTCCCCATTGCAGCTGCAGGGATCATCAATTTACAATCCAAGAACATGAGTTTTATAACCTGATTGCATCAACCGTGTGGTATGAGCTTATCACAAACCAAGATTCTATAACTTGCATGTGGACCCTCAGCCGTGTCTCGCAGTGTGGCCTGCCAGCCGATAGCCTTGGCAATCTCCAGAAGCTCATCCATGATAGAAAGAGAATCTCGGATGTATACATGTCCACCAGGTCTAAGTATCCGATCCATCTCAAGCATGATTGATGAGACATTGCATCTAATAAGAGAGAAATGCAACACATAGTTAGGAATCAGTGCAGAAGCACTCCCAACATACACATAAAATACAGTAAACCTATACAAGTTTCTTATTTTTACAAAGCTCGTAATATATGCCATAAATAAAATGAACACTACCAATATAATTTATTTCAAGACGGACAAATATTGAGATATAGATTCTAAAGGTACGAGTTTTAGACTTTAATGACATTATTACTATGTGCTTATTTCAGTAGATCACTAAGTGTAACAGATTGGACGTCCAAACCATTTCATTTTGGTTGAGAGAAATGAAATATATACTGAATCATGCTTCCTAAGGAGAGAATATAAAAACTTTGATTTTGTCAATCCACATATAAGGACAGCCTGACATATTTACAAAACAATCTATCAACACAAGGAGTACCTTTTCATCTCAACAGAAAGCAGGTATGAAGCATGCAGAAGATCATAGGTTCTTGGATAAGTGTCAAATGGTTCACACCTAAATTAGAAATCATAGATAGAAATATTACTACATGCTGAGAAGTGTACAATATTGGTGCAACTTATTTGGTATGTTTTTAATATAATCTTAAATAAGAGCAACAAAGTACCAGTCATGCATAACTCCGATCAGCCCACGGTCATATATCACAGGCAAGGTGTTTGAGCCACTAACAGGAACAACATTCATAACCCAGCTGTCAAGATTCTGGTCAATCAATGCAGCTGCAAATCTGCAGAAAGCTAAAAAAATTATTGAATATACTAATAAGAAAATCTTACCACATTTTATTATCTTGCACAAGAAAGAAAATATGATAAAACAATACCCGCCAAAACCAGCTCTCATGTCCATAACATTTCTTAATCTCATCATCTTCCAACGGTAAGCACGTACATAACTTGCTATTACCTCATTCCAATATTTTGATTCGGCCTTAAAAAGCTCTTTTCTGGATATGAGAGCATCAAGTTTTATGCTTTGAAGCCTATCAGGTGAAGTTTGCAAACGTGCAGGCCATTTGGTAAGATTTGCTCCATATCCATTCTCAGGCAACTGAGAGATGCATGCTTTTAAATTAACATACCTAAATTGACAAAGAAAATAATTGAACACCCAATCAAAGGCCTGTAAAATGTAGTATAACACAAGCATGAAAATCTATTATGAAGTTTTACTCAAATTGTTTAATTACTAAAAATGATAAACTTGGCTGGTTTTTCCCGTGGCTGGATAGGGTCAACTCAAGGCTGTTTCTAGATATAAAATTCTATGGGACTGCAGGTAGAAACCCTATACAAATGTGTGTAATCAGGTTAGATCACATTCTACTTCCACAATCTTAAATACCCATCATCCAGTTTCCAATTTATTTTTCTCTTCATCTTATTTTTTTTCTATTTTTTTTCCAGGAAGGTTAGATGAAGAAAAATTAACTTGTCCACAATTTTAGTGTACACTTCAGTAAACCTAGAAGGCTAGAATAATAAAATATATATATATTAGAAAATAGAAAATAAATTTATATGAAATATAAAAGGCTTCTGTTAATTGTTGGTTTTGGACTTCTATAAACTGCATAGCCAATTTTATAATCATAGTTTAGCTTTAAAAAATTATCGCTTCAACCTTCAGCAAAGTTATCTGGATGGAAATGGAATTTCACTTTCTTCCTTTGATGAGCTGTTGACCATAAAAAGGTTTCTGTTAATTATTGATCACGGGCTTCTACATAGATCATAGTTTTTTCATTTTCATAGTTTATCACAAATTTATAGCTTCAACGAAATGGAGTTTCACTCCCTTTTCCTCGGATGAACAAAAGATATAGTAGGCTAGCATTTAATATCAATGAACTATTTAATTCTACACCTCCTAGTTGTTTCAACCTATATATTAGTAAAATGCACCTATTTTTTACTCCTTGATTATATTCTCGAAACCTCTATCACACAAGACAATGATGGTAAATTTACATATTGTTTGCGTAAAATTTATCGGGAAGGCAAGAACACTATACCAGATATTGTCTGGGTCCTCAGTTGGGTCACAGAGGGGAGGTTTAGTTTCTGCCTTACGGTTTAGATAGCAGTTATTGTCGAAGGGTTTCTGCCATATTGCAACATACCCATCTTTTTTCAAAAACTTCCAGCAAAGACGAGTAGTAAGATTAATCATCTCTGAAGATAATAAAACCCAATGTTACACTCACAATGCAGGCTGCAATATTATGAATACAGATTTAGACCAACCCTAGTAAATTACTCAACATTCAAGTACAATGGTACTTTTTTTTTCCCTTTCAATAGTACAGTTGTACACATAGCAGAAGTAACAGTCAATTGCGAAAATTGAAGCAGTTGAGCAGGTATTTGATATCATGGCATATAGTTAAAACTTCTGCTTTGGATAATGAATAAATCATTGAGAGAGGGGTCTAAGTCAAAGGGTTGACCAATTAAAGATTACACGTTAGTTCTGCCTATCAATGCGACACATGAAGGAAACATGGTAACAATTAGTGAACAAATTGCGGAATATGTCATATCAGAAAATGTTAATATCAAAATAAGTGTACAAAATTAAGCTATCCATAAATGCCACAGTCTATAGCTGAAAAACTTCAATAACTAAATCTAGATGGAAACCAATTTGAGTCATACCTTCCCATTGTTCTTCTAAATTTTGCTCATGTTTATAAACTGGTTGGGCAGCCCAGAGAAAGTACCCTCCTGCCCTTAGCATCCTATTAGCTTCAAGCAGCAAAATACCATCTGCATCACAAGTTAAAACGAGGTGTTGGATGAAACTCAAAGCGAGCAACTGAAACAAAGATGTGAAGGGAACATGAAAATAGCTCTCTTCTTTTATTTTTACAAACAATTTTGTGCTAATAAGATTTCCATGCAAGCCCTGCTCACAACAAATATGTCTTTCCTACTAGCAATCCAATAATGATATCAGGTAATGATTGATTAGGGATCTGCATGTATAGTTATATTAGTTTTCCAAGAAGAAGAATCTCATGGGGATGAAATTGGGATAAAAAAAAGAGAGGTTTAAATAGAAAATAGAGACCAAAGGATCTTTATTATTATGATCTGTATTAATTTTCCAGAGTAAAAAAGTGCATATGACATTCATACCATAAAAACTAGCTAAAAAAAGAGTGGATAAAAATTGAAATGCAATTAATGACATTTACATAAAACCGTGACTGGGTAAAAACTTGCATTTACAACATGCAATTCTACGGTCAGTTAGCTGTTAGGAACAATGCACACGATACAAGAGAACTCATACCATCTCGAGTCCAATTAATTCTGCAGCGTGAACAATGAATCAAATCAAAAGCTTGACTTGGATATAATAAACGTCTAGTTGCAAATGCTGCCACCATCGCTGGGACACCACGCTCAAGAGCAAATTGGATCTGATTCTCATGAACATCCTTTGGAGCAACGGACATTGTGACAACATTTCTTGACAATAAGTATGCACCAAAACTAGCTACACCACAGCCAACATCAAGAGCAACTCTTATATTCTGACCAAATGTGATGTCAGGAACCATCTAAAACATGTGGATGATAAACATCAGAATTATCGAAGATGCACATATACCACCTTAAAATGAGAAACGGAAGTACATAATGACCTTGGAAATATGGTCCAAGTATTGATCTGCTCCGTGTATAAATTGGGTGCCACCTCCTGGAAACTTGAACTTATTCTTGTCTCTTGTAATCCAATTTTGACCCCCTTTATCTTCCACAAGACGAGTGTGGGGAACATTACTGTACCACACCTACAAGAAAAAAGCATAACATTGCATTAAAAAACCAATTTACAACCACCTACACCCCAGATAAAAAGAAATTTGAGTGAATATACAATTGAGAAAATTATAATCTGCTCCACTTGGAGAAGCTTAAATTACACCCTCCAACAAGACATTTTTTAATCGATTTATGATTCTAAAGATCATTGATATATAGTTTGGGATCCTCATTATTGATTATAAGACACCAAAAACAAACAAATATTGTGTACAAAGTTCAAAAACCAATAAATGAATATTAAAACTTCATTTTGTCTTCTAAAATCATAAACTCAATACAATAATAAATATCCAAAATTAAGTGACAGTGATACTTAAAGTTGTGGAGAAAGGAAAATATGGACAGAAGACTCATTCATGGTCGTTCACCATTATTAAAAGGTTCATTCAACATTCAAGTTAAAATAGGATAAAATGTGATATATAGTTATATCAGGGAAAGGGAGTGAATGTTTTAAAGTAAGATGAGAACCAAGTGTAATCTAAGCTTATCACAAAAGAGGAGAGCTTGTTTGGTGTAATTGTATTGGTTTGATCCCCAAAACTTCTACCTGTGCAAATTGACCCGAAATAGCAAGCGACAGTTTTGGCTAAGTGAACTCTTTAGGAAGTTGACAACCACAGGGACCAAAAAGTTTTACTTATTATAAACTTGGAAAATGCTAGGAAAAAATCAACTAACACTTTATATATGAGTATAATTATTTAGATTTAAAAGATACAAGTCGTTAGTGCAAACCTGTTTTACACTGATATCTATTAAAAGTGCATTATTTTGTCACATCACCCTACTTTTGTAAGATCAAATTAAAATGACTTAGAAAACAAGAGGACTCTCATTGGAATAATGATTTACACTCATATGTAAGAACATAATAAAGCATTTGGTTATATTATTTAGTGAACTCCTAAAAAGTTCTGGTGTTACAAATAGAGAAGGTTCTGTTTGCCAAGACACAATTTGAGATTATAGCTTATAAGCTCATGAAAGACCCGTTAGGTAAGTCATTTTCTCACGAGCTTATGTCAATTCATATTTAGTTAGTTCTTTGATAAGTTAGTTCAGCCGCTAATTATTTTGTCATATGAAGTGGTTGAACGAGCTTATGTAGCGGTTAAACGAGCTTATGATAGAGTTTATTTTGCCATAAGTTAACGGTTAAATGAGCTTATTATTTAACCGCTAATATAGCGGTTGAACTAACGAGTTTATTATTTAACCACTAATTTAATCGGTTAAACGGGCTTATATAACGGTTAAACGAGCTAATTATACATCGGTTATTTTGTCAATTCATATTAAGTTAGTTCTCTGATAAGTCATTTTCTCACAAGCTTAGAGCATCTTCAATGGAGAGTGTTTTACATAACAAGGACCTCAGCCTATTAAGGACCCTCATTGGAGGAAGAAAAAAGTGGTACTTATTAGTTACCAACAACTATATAAGGACTCTCCCTCTTTAGCAACTAACGAGTCCCATGATTAAAATAAGAAATAAAGTATATAAAAGTTGGTCCCACCATTTCAAGCTCATGTGATTCTCTTCTCAGTTTCTTTTTATTTATTTTCTAAGTGAACATTTTAAATACATATTATTGGACCTATTTTAGGACTTTTTTAGTTTAGTACCATCAGAGTCATTGAGTCCTTAATAAGTACTTTTATTTAAAAATTATAAGTAAATGACATATACATGTGGACCCATTTAAAGATCTTATTTAGTTTACTACTATTGTGGATGCTCTTATGTTAACTCATATCAAGTGGATAACTTACCTTGGTTGCTAAGTTAGTTCGACCGCTAATTTTATCAAACACTGTAAATTCAATCAACAAACTCTATCAATTATCCACTTATTATTTTAAATTAATTTATCAACTATCCGCTATTTTTTTACCAAACAAATCCAAAATGTACCTCGTCGCGACTTCTAGGCCAAGGAATCAGCTCCTGATAACCTTTAGGCGCCGGAACCAAACAATTCAACCGTTTCTCCTCAACTGGACAATGCCTTTCAAACCTTTCCCCTCTCTCCACCGATTCTAGCTTCCCAATTGCTTCTACATTATCCAAACACGGTATATACTCACTCATACTTCCCTTACACAATTCAAATTTCTCCACCTTCAATTTCAATTCATCATTCGAATTATCATTATTATCAACTCGTGCATCATCCACAAAATTTGGATCAAATTCCCCAACCTCAAACTCATCAGACATTGTTCCATCCTCATTCAGAATCCCAAATTTCTTAATTTTCACGGTTTCTGGTGTTTGGTTAGGGTTGATTATGGAGGAGATGTTGAAGAATTTGTTGAAATTGGGGGAAATGGAAATTTGATCGGTTGTTGTTGTGGTGGTGAAGAAGATGAGTTGTTGTTGAGAGAGATTGGACCAGTGTTTACCGAGGTAGAAGAAAGTGACGGCGATGGTGAAGAACGCGGCGGTTTTGATGAATGGGTCGGCGGTGGTGGATGGTTTCATGGTGGGAGTATGGGATCAAAGAATGGGGGTGTAAATATGAATTGAATGAAGATGAAGAAGTGAGTGAGAGTCAGAAATGAATGAGAGTGAACTGCGTAGCGGGAAAAGCGCTGAATTTGTCTTTGTTTTAAGTTTGATGACACTCATCATGACAATGACAGTTAAACAAACTTAGTTTAGAATGAAGTTCGCACCATTTATTGAACCATAAATTGACTATAAACAAATTAGTAAATCCTCAAATTTATTAATTTGTTGCCTGGTATCAATTTAATCTTTTTTTTATGCAATGGAAAAATAAACAAAAATAGGGATATTTTTTTATCATCGAAAACGAAGAAGGCCAAAAATAGGGAAACATGATCATGTTCAAAAAAAAATATCATGGCCTGTCTTCGATGGAATCAATTTTACAATGGAAAACGACTAGTTATGGAATTATTAAAAAAAATATATTTTTCTAAAAATTGTGTGTGTTATATTTTGAAACTTGAAAAGATGTTGTTTTTAATTTTAATTTTGTCTCTTCTTGTCATTTTTAGTTGATTAACTAGTGTCCGAGGCACCGGTTAACATGACTCATAATTATAAAAGAGATATGATTAGATACTCCTTGGTGTAACTTATTTGTGATTGGTATTTTGAGCTCAGCATCAAACTAGTAATTGTTCGATGGAGCTAGGTTGTCAAAAATCATGTGTTGGTGAATTGGTTTCAATTGTTGCCTTGCAATTGCATTTTACTCGTCTTGAATTCGTGATATTTCCTTCAGTTCACCTTGAATTTCTATGTCCATTTCCAAATTTTGTGTTGTCACAATGTTTTGAGGGATCAGACTTGTTAATTTGAATCTAAAGTTTCCCTCATTCTAATGATATGTGATTACTTATGAACACATAGTTTATTGGATTTGATGGGGACCCTAGAATAGGAGTAATGGCAGAGAGATCATTTTTTCGTAGGAATATAAAATTAGTTCGGGGGAGATACAACTTCATGCAAGATCATTAAAGATTTATATAAATTTAGTGGTCAAAGCTGATGTGAGCGGAAGGTCTAACCATCTGTATCAACTACAATCAGTAGTGATAGAGATCATTTATTGAACCATTTTGATATTGAACGACATATTCTTTCATTTCTAGCTAATTTTTTCATTTCATCGTAAAGATTTTATATTTTTTTTTTAAATCATAAAGAAATTTTCTTTCATATACACATTCACGTCAAAGAGTATAATCAAGTGAAAAATCCATTTTCAACCGATGCTTTTTTTCTTTTACATAAATAAATTTCGCGACATCTTTTATGATTGAATGGAAAAAGTATGATTGAGTTGTGGTTGCAAGAAATTAAAGCATTTATCAAACTTATACCATATATATAAATAGCACTATTGTAAGTAACATTATACAATAGTTCAAAGTAAGTTACATTTATATAAAACTACACACACTAATATTCTTCTTGTTTCCGTAAGTGTTGATCAAATTCAAACATCTTATAATTGCATTATATATATATAGATAGTAAAGTGTAATTAGGTTCAAGACTTAGAGTTAAGAGGAAACTTGGGCCAAAGAAAAGCACCCATAGCAAACTCTCTTTTGTAAGCCAAATCACCATGTGTAGGCAACCCATATTCCTTAAGGAGCCCATCAAGCTTCCATTCAGGCATGTCTTGGTAGTCTTTCTCAGTGTATCTTGGATAATGAAGAGGCATTTGAAAGAAGCTAACATTATTCTTTTTTGGACTCTCCATTCTCTGATAATAATCTTTTCTCAATAATATGCTACTTAATTATAAAAAAAAATGTGTTCAATTCTTTGAAGAGAGATAATTAACATATCTATATTTGTAGTGTTAATATAAGTTGATGGAAGGTTCTGTTGGCATGAGAGGTATCACATGAATCAGTTGGTGTACCTTCTCTCACGCATTTGGTAACTTGAGTGAGTGATTCATAGTATGTGTCCGTGTACATGTGTTTGTTTACACTTTAAAATATTTTACTAAAAAAAAAGGTGGTTTTTTAACTTAGAGAATGTGGACAGTTCGGTCTTAAAATGATATTTTAAAATTTTTAAGTAACTAAGTTAATTGGAGAAAAAAGTTATGAGATTGTTTAAATATCTACCCAAAAGAAAAAAGAAAAAAAGTTGAGAATTCTAGCTATTTTTTTAAGGAAAACACTACCAGGAGAGAAAGGGCACACTAAGCACAATGAAGGCATTCGCAGAACGTGGGGCGTCCACGCGAAGGCAAGGGAAAGACACGATTAGGCTCACTAACGTGCGAGCTTTAACCGAGTAACGACATTTAGGAGTTAGGACACAATATTAGCTGGCTGCGATCAATGATCATGGCTAATAGGACCTAGAAGTTGATATCATTGTCTATAAATATCCCTTGTTCATATCATTTTTGACACAGCACAATCAATCAAGAGCATAATTTAACTCGCAAGTTGTATTCTTTTGCTTTTACTAATGCTTTCCTTAGGATTATAATTTTCAATCACCCACAGCCTCGTTGAACGTTTTTTTGGAGTAGTTAAACAATTCACAGATGATGAACATAGTTATTTCTTTAGCATAGTCATTTGAAAAAGGAAAAAGAAAATCAGGGTTGAAAGTTATTAGCAGAATTTTTTGCTAACTTTCAAGTTTAACAACAATGTCTTAGAGAGAAAGATAATATAAGCCAAAAATTGCCGACAATTTTAATTTTATTCCATGTTTTAAATAATCAGCATTTTTTAATTTCAGTATACCCTCCTAAATACGTTGAGTATTAAGCTCAAGTTGCTTGAAATATTTTAGATGACGAGTCACTAATTTCTAGTAGGATCTAGATAGATCTATTATAGTGAGTTATTGGTTAATTTATTAAAATATGTCAAAGCTATAAGTAGGGAATTAATGAATGTAATTAAGAAGAACGAACAAAGAAAGTAGGGAAAGAATTCTCTTCATTCTCCGAGTATATGAAGATGGAAAAATTAGCTATGTTCATATACATTGTTGTTGGAATTTCACAAATTAATCATTGAATCGAGTTTGAACTAATTTTGTTTTGATCATATTTTTCATTTGTATTCATGAGATTGTTAGATGGATGTATCATAACTGGGTTTGATGATCATTTGAGCAACTACCCAAGTGGAATTAGATATTATATATATCTTAACTCAAAACCTTAAACCATTAGATACACCAACATGAATTAAATTCAAACATTTAACATAGACAAAATCAAGGTTTTTGTTCTCAATTTAGATCAAATTTCAATTATTGGGCCTAAAGATTTATACGATTTACATAAGCCTTTTTTTCTTACCTCTTTTCTCTATTTTTGGCCATACACTTTTGAACTAAAATGAAGCCGACTTTTTTTTTATGTACAACAAAAGTGTAAAATAAAATGAACTATTTTTTTGACGCAAGTGTAAATAAAATCACAAGGATGATCGTTTTATAAGCGGAATGGAGAACAAAAACTTAAAGGTGGATTTAACTTGTGAAAATTGTACCCAAAAAAATTTGTGAGAATATTCTATTTTTACTTGTAAAAAATTATATTAGTTTTACTTCCTTTTATTTATTTATAAAATATTAGTTTAACAATTAGATGGTGTGATATCAATTTTAAGAAAGGCTTTGTCACCCATTGTTGATCTTAACAAAGGTTGTTATGACAAGTAGGAAACATTCCATGAAAGCAAGGGTACGCCTAACAGTCAATTAATTTCTGTTACTTTTCCATTTTTCCAGTCAATGGCTTCAATTAAGCAGTCTTGGATCATCATTTGGTCTTTCCTTATCATATTATTGTTTGAGAGTGATATCATAAAAAAAATAAAAAAATACCAAAAAAGAAAGACTTATATAAGCAATAAACAAACAAAATAAAAAATATTAATATAGATCCACTTTATATGATGATGATGATGATTACTCCACTTTATATTCAGAAGGTCGATATAGGCCTAAAGGTATGGCATATTCCCATTATCAGATCACAGTCGTCTTATGTACATTTTCTTAAGGTTGGCATCACCTATGATTTGGCATCAATTTATTCTTTTTATTAAACCTCACGTAAGAGAGGTTGCTTATATTAAAATGATTTTTGTTGGACAATGGTGTCAATTAGTCAAATATTTTTCTTAATATCTGGTCATGAAATCATTTATAAAATAATAGCGTGTCATTATTGGATTGTTGAATTATACTATAGTTTTATCACATTTGTTGAGATTTTTACATTGGAATGTAGCCTATATTTTAAGTGGGGAACAACTTTCATTCAATGAGTTAGACTTAAAGGTTGAATTAGGTACAAAATCGATTTCTAAAATAGCAGCCAGGCATATGTTGGGTCATATAAAAATTAAAGCCTCTGGCCTACTAGATTCATGCTTCAAGATCTAGTTTTGGACGTGACATAGATTGAGAGTCCATTTTATAGTATTATGAATATTGGGAAAAAAGACTCGCATAAAAAAAATGCATCCCCTCTAAAGTTTAGAGTCTAAACGGCACACCTAGGATTTGCCTAAAAATATAATGTAAATTGTCTTCGGAACAATGTTCATAATAATATTTGTAGCAATATTCAATATATATGCATATGTATAATTGAGAGTTACCCAACCCTGATTTGTTCTCCTCTAATAAAAAGTGTGTTATCGAATCATTTTCCAAACACGTGATATGCATGTAAGTAATATTTCTTAGGATAGGGTTAACTTGTGCCTTAAGGACATATGTTAAGAAATCCAAAAAAAGAAATATTCTCTTAAACTTTGTGCATTTAATTCATTAAAACATTAAAAATTAAATTTAATGTATGCATTCCAATACATTATTTCTACATTTGCCTTCTAAACTAAACTTGTGCCTTAAGGACACAAGTTAACATTTCCTTATTTTTTTTATGATAAGTGTTAGGAGTGTTTTGAAAGTACTTTAATTTAAGAAATAAAAAATATTAAATTACAATTAAAGTCTTAAAGCACTTTAAGGTATCGATATTATACGTTTCATTTTTCCTTTCTTTGTAAATATACTGTTACTTCCTGTAATCAAAAGGAAAAAAAAAAAAGCAAATACCGTTAGTGTACTTCTTAGCAAAGCTTTGTGTATTTAATCAAAATAAAAGGCAAAAGTTTACGTATTTTAGATTATAGAGATTTGTAGAAGACCCCTCAAAAAAAAAAAAAAGATTTGTAGAAGTAACATTGATTAATTTATAATGTAGGAGGTACATAACGTCAAGCAATTGGAGGGTATGCAGTATGCTCTGGATTCATTGCTGGCAAATATGTGTCAAATTACTCAAAGAAGTATAATAAATTAATTAATTGGAATAAAAAAAGGTCATCAGCACATGATTATTGGAGTGATTTTGGCCTTGAAATCAAAGCATTTTCCATGATACATGACAGCATTTTTCATGCTTTGATTTTGGCCTTGAAATCTAAGCATTTTACATAAACATTATTCCCACAACAATCCAAAATCACACTACTCTCAAATGCGCAGATTCATTACGGGACATGTTATATTAGTCAGGTTTTTATGTCCAAATATCACTGTCAATGATAATTTTAATATTATTTCGTTTATTCAGGTGAGGTTTTGTCAAAAAAAATTATTCAGGTGAGGTTTTTATGTCTTTACTCAAAATATATCTTTTAAATAAATGAGGAGTTGTTTTATCTTTAGATTTCAACCAATTATGACCACATTTCAAATACAGTAAACGATCACACTTCACGTTATTTTTTTGGTCTCGACATTTCACTTAAACAAAGAACAATTTGAACTCATTAGGATAATTATGACATTTTAGTCAAACGTTCATATCTTGTTTAAATATATTTTTTTTTTAAAACAACTAAAGCAAACAAGTACTACCTTGATCACAAAATAAGTTACTTTAGCCCTTGACATAAAAATTAAGAAATGCTGTTAAGTTTGTCATTCATTAATGGTACAAGAATATAAATTTTATAAGAATTAAAAGATACAAGAGTAATAAATAATTAAAGGTATAATAAGTATAAAATAAAATTAAGTAAAAAAATCGAGGGTTATGAGGATTTTAAGAAAATATCTTGGATAAAATGGGATACTTTATGTTTGAAAAGAGAGAATGAAGGTTTGTGGGTGAGGCGGTTGAAGGAGTTTAATTTTGCTTTACTTGGTAAATGGGTTTGAAGGGTGTTGGTGGAAAGGGAGAGTTTGTGGTTTAAAGTGTTATGTGCGAGGTATGGCAAGGAAGGTGGGAGGTTATGCTTTGGGGGGAGTGAGAGGATTTGAATGGTG
>Ga0315915_1001825_pt1 | contig 26365 bp, 8 predicted proteins | sample MpolbnodulesMG_FD_207738 | JGI IMG/M metagenome (GOLD analysis project Ga0315915, IMG submission 207738) | Medicago polymorpha root nodule microbial communities from Los Angeles, California, United States - branched nodules | ecosystem: Host-associated > Plants > Roots > Nodule | place: USA...
ATGTTGTTCTTATTTTTATTATGATGATCTAATATGTATTGATATGAATTAGTTTTCCTCTTGTTAAAAAATTGATTTAATAAATGGGGAACGTGAGAGATTTTATGTGGCTTTTCTAAATAATTTTGTTTTATATACGTATTTTTTTAGTTAAACAAAGATATGTTGATCCTATCACTAAACAGAAAATATCAATTGACGAAGTCCATGTCATAGGAACAAAACGTGATGGGGGGTGTCAAACCAAACGGAATTGGGCTCAGAAAGAGAAAATATAGACTGAACCCTATTCTTATTTTTCTTAGAGATACTCTTTCCACTCTACTAACTTCTCACGCATCCTCCAGAGGAAAAGTAAGAAAGAAAAAAGAAGGAAACAAGAGGGAAACTATAATGAAAATGGAAAAGAAATGAAGAATGCAATACTATTATTCCTAAAAAAAAAAGAATGCAAGACTATTTATAGTCACAACACCATCTTGGACTGTAACTACAATCAAAGGCAACATGTAAAATGAACCAAACCTGCCAAAAATGAATCATAAACCGTCTGAATCTTGCTTGTAACATCGCAGTTCAAATTTTATATTCTTTAGGATTATATCATCTAAATGCGCACTGAATATTGGTTTAGATAATATAATCTTAAATGTGTAGAAATTGTGCTAAAAGTTGTGATTTGGAAGGTTTATCACATTTTAGATTATACATTCAAACTATGTTCAAAACATAGGAAATAATAAAATCTTTCATTAAACCAAATTCTACAAAAACAACAACATAAATTAAACATAACAATTTCAACAAGATAATTTAACAATAGAGCACAACAACATAAATTAAACATAACAATTTCAACAAGATAATTTAACAACGGAGCACAACAACATAAAACGACATGATTAAACATCTACAAAAAAGAATAAAAATCAACCAGAAATAAGATCATGGATCAGCCAAAAGAAATTCTTCATCTCGTTTATTCATACAAGCCTATTATTTCTTTGTAGTCATGGGTATCAAATTATTCCGAATAACATGAAAAAATCTGATCAATGAAGCGTCTAACTCCATCCGTCCATTCGAACTATGCTGTCCAAATATAAAGAACATGGTTCTTATGTCGTCGTCGTTCTAGAGCTTAATCTGGGTGAATAGAACACACCATCTTAGTTAATTGATGAACGACAATAATCAACATTGTCGCTCCTTGTACCTCTATGGTCTAAACAACCGTTAATTTGATTTGTATGCTTTTTTTTAGATGGATCAACTATTTTAATTATGGAAAATTGCTCTTCTCCATTTTAAAATTGCTCATTCCCACCCCAAAATTCACATATTAACCCAACATAAGCTAACTGCCGCTCGGTACCAATGTCACTTAAATCACATTGGGTACCATTGGCACTTAACTCTCGAGCGCAAGTTAACTGTTGTTGGTGCCCAACGTGAGTTAACTGTCGTTGGCACCAAGCGGCAGTTAATTTAAGTTGGGGTTAATATAAACCACAATTAAATTATGTGAGCTCTAACCACTAGACTACTTAAAAAAAAAAATTTAATTGCTTGAAAAAGCTTATAAATTAACTGTGACCTAATTTGGGTAAATTCCTTAAAAAAACAGCTTAAGAAAAAGAAAATATCTTTTTGTGTACAAAAGTTGAATAATTTTTTGACAAGTAATGATTTTGTCATCCTTTACGATTTAAGTTACTACGCGCCTAGACGACACGCAAAAACACGTAATAGAGCACCTGAACCAGAAACTTCCATCTCAGTGTTTCTCTTCTCTTTCTCTTTCTCTTCTCTTCTCTTCTATATCTCTGATTTTTTGGTTTTCCTCTTTCAATTTTCAACAACCACCACCAATCAAATCAATGTCTTCCTACGGCAGATACAATTCTCAATCTTACGCTCCATCTGCACCTGAATTACCACCACCTTCTAACTACACCTCCCAAAATACTAACTACACCCAACCCCCACCTCCCTCTTACAACAACTACACCCAACCTCCACTTCCTTCTTCAAACTACAACCACCCTCATAATTACCCTTCCGCACAACTTTCTTCATCTGGGTACCCTCCTTCTTCTTCTTCTTCTTCTGGGTATTCAAATTTTCCACCTGGAACAAACCAAGATGTTATCAGAAGCTTTCAAATGGTAGATAGAGATCGAAGTGGTTTCATTGATGATAGAGAATTGCAACAAGCTCTTTCTTCTTCTTTTCATAGCTTTAATTTAAGGACTATTCGTCTTCTTATGTTTCTCTTCAAACATCCTCATGAATCACTTAGAATTGGTAAACTTTTATTATTTTATTTTTATTTTTCTGAATTTTTTTTTTTGGAGGATTTTATTGATGCTAATTTTTAATTGTTTGTGTTGTTTATAGGGCCAAAGGAATTTTCAGAGCTTTGGAATTGCCTTGGTCACTGGCGAGTAAGTCTCTTTTTCATTCTTTGACTAACTTGGAATAAAAATAAACAACTTAATTAAGTGTGTGCTTATATATAAGCTAGTATTTCTATAACAAAAGATGAAATAAAGTCAAATTGTTAATGGAAATTAGCTGAATACAACTTACGGGTGCATTATAACGTGTTTCCATAAGCTCAGTTGATCTAATCCGTACATGTTCTTTGTATATTCTCTAATCTCTGCAGACATATAGTGTATGTCTGTTGTTTCAGCAGCTTAGGTATTTTTGTGTGAATTAATTTAGTTACTTGCTTCCCTAGGACAGAAGCCATGTAGGTAGAAAATAAGATTAGATGCTATAAAAAGAAATGAGAATACTAACATGTGTCTTGGCTTTGGGGCACATGTTAAGAAACTTAATTCAGAAATATTCATCTTAAAAGTCTTGCATTCAACTTTTAAAAAGTCAACATATTGTTTCCTTCAACTTAAAATTCCTATTTTTGGGTTCCTTAGCAAGACCCAAAAAGGACAATTGTTGGCCTATTTTCATGTTAAATATGGCTTATGATGAACCGGGTTAGGGCTAGTCCATTTTGAAATTCAATGTGGTGATGTAAAGCCTATTCCAATCCTTATATGGTCAATGCAACATGGGAAGATTGTTGATTTGTTATGCAGGATTCTAACAGAAAAAGAGAATGATTTTTGACATTACAATTTTGATGTTGAATATGTGTTGTTTGATTTTTTTGTCTATTTTTTAAAATGTGTGTGAGCGGTAGAAGATAAAAAGTAAGAGAGATAGAGATAAACACACACGGTGTCCCATACGATGTCCGTGTTTTGATGTTCAAATAACACAACTGAAAAAAATAATTCCAGTGGAGCATATTTCTTCCAGTTCATATACTTGTGCGGTTGTCAGCTTCCATCTAAAACACCAAAGCATGTTTTTGTTTTTGTTATATACGTTCCTGTCTGAGTTGTGTCAAATTTTGTTACTTGGCTAGCTTCCATCTAAAAAATCTAAGCATGTTTTGATGTTATGTGCTTGCTTTTCTGAGTTGTGGCAAATTTTGTTAAGAAGGAATTGATTAATGTATCACATATCTTACATCATAGTTGTCCAGATATATGGACTTTGGGTGTTCAATGCTATATAAATTAGTAGTAGTTTTTATTTCAAACATTGTAAAACACTACCTCTCCTCTTCATGTATATCCTGAACCGGAATATAGTTTTTAAAATTGTTCCAACGTGAAATATTTCACATTATCACTAAAAAAATGTCACACCATCTACCAAGATTGGAACTTTCTAAATAATTGCATCATATAGTTCAGTGACAGTGTAAAAGTGGATCAGATTTAAATCCTACTGTGACTACTTCATCCATGTTGTGTGATAAGCCATTGACTCCTCTCTACTGCAATTAGTGATAAGTGACACGATTCTTGCTACACCTATTTGTATTGGAATTTAACAGGATGTTTAAATTTTGTGCTTTAATATAGAATTTCATCCATGCTCCCTCTGAATTTTTACTTCGCTTGTAGGGCATATTTGAGAGATACGACAAAGATAGGAGTGGAAAAATTGATCCATTAGAGCTAAGAGATGCTCTGTATGGTATTGGCTATGCAGTACCGGCCTCAGTTCTACAACTTCTGCTTTCAAAGTATAGTGATGGAAATAACAGGAGGGTTGAACTCGGTTTCGACAGTTTTGTCGAGTAAGACATTTTCTCTGGATCTCGTGCTTATTTTTTTACACTAATTTATTTGAAAAGAGTAAACTTCAATTTTGGTCTTGAAAGATTTTAATTTGGTCCTGAAAAGATTTTTTATACCACATTGTTCTTAAGATTATGCATGAATAACTAATGTAGTGAAATATAACAGATTGGTTTGAAATTATCATGTTCTTATTTAGAATTTTTATGATGAAATAGAAAACTGTTTCCTTACCATACTTCCCAAACAAGGGGGAGTGGGCCTTGGATGGATGGAATGAAAGACTTGCTGTTTACATTAAAATGTCATGTGACGATAACAATCATCATCTGAGAACCATTTTTATATCGCTAACATTTTAAGCACCAAATTAATACTATGAAATTTTTCAAGGACCAATTTGAGGTTTATTTTATTTGGAAATGTCCTTATATATCTCATGTTCTGTTTTTGGATGTGTGCAGGTGTGGGATGATTATCAAGGTAAAACTCATTGAGCTTTTGAAGCTGAGGACATGCTTCTCATATCTATATTTCTTCAATTGTGTTTATTATTCTCCCCTTCCATACATGCTCCACGGTTTTAGTTCAAATATCTGGTTTCGGACGAAGATTTTTATGACATTACATTCATGTGCACCGTCTTGATTATATCTAGCTTTGGAAGCTAAGGACATGCATATCATATCTATATTTCTTAATTTGTGTGCCTTATTCCCCCCTTCCATTGATATATGCTCATTTACTTGCTTCATGGTTTCAGTTTGAATATCTAGTTTCAGACGAAGATTTTTATCCTGTTACATTCACATGCATTGTCTTGATTATGTGATAGGAAATAAACATTAGGGTGGCATTTTACATGTGATAATTTTGCAAAAGAAAATAGGACATAAGCATTTTGGAAAAAGATTCATTCCCTTTACTTTTTAGAAATTAGCATTTTCATCCAAGTGTTGCCCCTCTGATTTACTTGTTTATTACCATGCTAATTACTTGTTGCACTTTCAGGGTTTGACCGACAAGTTTAAGGATAAGGACAAGCGTTACTCGGGTTCAGCTACACTTGCATATGACGACTTTATGTCTATGGTCATTCCGTTCCTTGTATCTTATGATTGAGAAGTTGTACTCATCGTCAAATTTTCTTAGATTTTTTTGTGCTACATTCAATTGATTGTTTTATGTGTTTGGTTGTCCATAAATTTTTAAGCTGTAATTATCTGTTCTATTTCACTTTGATTGAGCAATAATAAGGCTAGAAAAAGTGATTAAAAACAGGTTAATAAGGAATGTAATAAGTCGGATAGTAGTTAATAGAGCTGAAATGTGTCTTTCACACTTTTTCTTTTATCCTAAACATTATCTAGAAGTTGTGCATGAGAAGAGATATGCAACTTTGCTAGTACACTGGATTATGGTTGTCTATTTAGCTCTATTTTACAGTTCTGTAATAAGCTGCATCAATCTCATGATCTTTGTCTATAATTTGAATGATCGTATTGGAGTGTTTTGTGTGATGGTACTTGACTTATTATGTAATGGCTCTGCAAAATTTTATAGGGAGCTCCATCTTCATGAAGTTTTACATGGTTTGATAGACTAGTTTTTGTAGTTACTGATGTGATATTCGGTCTATAAAAGAAACAAGTGATACAGTTTGAACAACCTCCTTAAAAATTTCAAACATTTTAAATTTACTTTTCATTACTATTAATTAATAGCGTCATTGCAAAATAAAATTTTATTATAGGTTAGTATCTTCTGCTTCTTGATTTTGTAAATTGGCAAGTTGGTTACCACCCTTTTCCTGAATTTATTTCATAAGAAATGGTATCATATTGACTAATTATTAATCTGCAATAATACGAACAAATTATAGCACTGATCAGCACGTAGCAAATTAGCAATCACAATTGGAATTGTCTATCGACAAACTGAATGTAGAACGTATTTGAATAGAGGTTTACCTCAGTAGATAAAGAAGTTTGTGTGACAATCGTATTTCACCATCAACAACAAAAGCAAATACTGAAAAACAACCAACGTGAGTTAAGTCAGTTGGATTTTAGTGTTAGTTTTTAAGTCACGAAGCGTGAGTTAACTCACGCAGGGGTATTTTGGATAGTTCAGTTGGGAGGGAGCGTTTTTTGTTGGGAGAAGAGCAGAATTCTTAAAAAACTGGATTGGATTATCAAACAGATTTTTCTTAATTGTCTTCTTAAAAATAGTTTTTCAAGACAATTAAGAAAAATCTGTTTGGTAATCCAATCCAGTTTTTTAAGAATTCTGCTCTTCTCCCAACAAAAAACGCTCCCTCCCAACTGAACTATCCAAAATACCCTTGCGTGAGTTAACTCACGCTTCGTGACTTAAAAACTCACACTAAAATCCAACTGACTTAACTCACGTTGGTTGTTTTTCAGTATTTGCTTTTGTTGTTGATGGTGAAATACGATTGTCACACAAACTTCTTTCTTTAAGTCCTGTTTATTTTTATGTTTAATCAATTCACAGAGAGTGCAATTGATTTTCCTGTTATCTTACTATTGCCCTTAACTAAGAAAGAAATCAATTCAATCACTTAAACTAAAGCTCTGATATCCGTAGTACTTCAACCTTATTTTCTTACTCCCGCGAATCAAATGATTACTGACTTGAACATGCGATGAAGAGATTACAACATGATTTTCTTACTATTGCTGATTATTCTGTAACATGATTTTGTATTCCATGTGCATCGTAATTACAACAACATACTAAGGTGAGTTAACTCACGTGGGATTTCAGTGTGAATTTTCAACATCACGCTCATGCAGAGGTATTTTGGTCTTTTCAGTTGGGAGCGAGCAACTTATGTTGGATAAAGAGCAAAATTCGTTTTTTAAAACTGTTTTAAGAAATGTGAAAATGAGAAAACCCATTAGCAAAGGGAACTGAAACATTCAACTTTGGTTTTCCTCCCTTCATGAAACATTCAATTTTGGTTTTATTGGAAACTAAGGGCAATTCATATCATTGGGTTAGCAAAGCAAGCAGCGTGCACGTTTAATACTGAGCAATGAGCCTTGAATATACATTTCGTTAGCATGTCTCCTATGTTTCTCATTCTCTCAACATGTAGTAAAATCCTTACAAAAGATATCAGGAGCCTCGAATATTCAACAAAACAATAAACATCCCAAGAAGCAACAATTTTTTTGAAGTGGATCTTCGACAATTGCTTTGTCGTTGCAGCCAAATCTTGACCTCTAGATCAATGTTGTATAAACTTTTTTTTTATAAGCAAAATACATTACTTGGGAGTATAAGGGATACACTAACAATTTAAAATTGTAAGGGTTGGTCCATTTAATCCTCAAAAAGTGTTTAGACGGTCCTGGTCTTACAAGTTAGGTTTTTAACGATTGAATAATCATACCACTCTAGTTATCTCCATGTGCAGCATAAGGAATGTGCGTTAAATCTCTGCATTGGATGATATACTTGGAGGTTCCCATTTTTAACGGAAAATCTAAGGCAAATCATCTCTTGTCAATTGCTCATAAATGTAAGAGAGAGATATCTCCGTGGAATGGTTTTCTTTGGATTAAGATTTGCTGCTGTAAATATTACACGTAGTTGCACGCTGTAGCACATCTCAACCGTAGATATGAAATCCGTCGGTCTAGATTTAATCACACTTTTACACAGTAAAATAATCTCAGCCATCAATCTAAAATTGAATGACCTGGATCAATTACAGCACCCTGCTGTAACAACTGGGAATCTGATTCCGTTTTCTTTTATCCATTATAGAAATAGTACAATTGGTGAAGTCTATAATACAAGAAATATTGATGTATAACTTGCATATATCTATCTATGTTTCACACTAGCTCTTTGTTGAAAACTCAAAATACTTGAATTCACTTTTTTTTTATCTAATTTGCACTAGTAAATCTAGCTGGTTTTGTAAGAGTTGAATTATGCTCTGAACAAAATCTAAGAAACTATTACGATTTCAATAATTGAAATGCCTATTTAATCAAACTTTAATGGTAATTATTGAAGCTATGATCATGGCTTAATCTTAACTCATAGTCTAAGGGCTCCACAAAGTCACCTATTGATGACAAGTGACAACCACAATAGGTTGGAGCCATGGGCAATCATCCAATAGCTGGTAGACTTTCATTATCGATCCTGAGTGGCTCATTAAATATTCATTGATAGTATTATTCGTTACTTTTTTGTTGGTATTTGTCTTCTTTGTCATAAGCTCAGAATGGTTGTAGATGAGGAGGTCCCTCATTTGATCATTGCTTCAAACGAAAAAGAATTCCTAAATAGCAAGCTAGGCGTGCACCAAAATTAAAATAATCAAAGTAGAGTTGTTTATAGTTTCATCATTTTCTTTGTAATCAAAGCGTAAGTAAATCTATTTAGGAAATAGCTCCTCATATAATATGAACATATGCTACTTGATAAGTTTTTTTTATCTATCCATTATTACTAGTAGTATTATTATAATTCGAATTCATTCGGGTTGGTCGTATTGGTTTGAGATCTCCGAATTTTCTCATATACCAATTTGAGTGAGTTAATTTAGTTTCTTTAAAAAAAAATTATTATAATCTGAAAATTGCTTGATGTAACAAAAAATCATTGGTCATTGGCCCGTGTTTTCAGCCAAAGCCGGCTGAAAATTTGCTGAGACGCGTGTTTTTGTGATTTTTGCGACTCCTCTTGCTCACGAGATATAACACTACTCTTATTATTATATTCATTGGATATGCTACTTGAGAAGCTGTAACTAGAACAAAACAAAGAGAATAAGTTTTCAATATTTCCAACTTCTTTATTTATACTTTATGACATGTAACAATGGCTGCTTGCACGACTAATCTTTTACATTTATCTCAACTAATTTGTTCTTATATACATTTTAAATTATAAAATGACAGGGAATAAACTTAAATAATATACAAGATTTGAGTTTTTTAAATGAATATATATGAGTATTTTTATTATTAAATTTTTGAGTATTTTAGCATTAATAACCTCTTCTAATTTTTTGGAATGTGGGAAGTGGTTATAATTTTTTCGATAAAAAAAAGAGAATGGTGTGTTTTTTTCGTTACGGATTTCCTGGAACATATCGTCGTATTTTTCTCCAAGTTCGTATGGAAGATATTCAGTCCCTCAAATACTCCATCCATTCCATTTTACTTATCGTTTTCACACGGAATTAAGAACATAATTAATATTTTCAATTTAACACACGAAATTTTACCTCTTATATTTTATTTTTGATAATGTAAAATTTAGAGTAAAAAGTGTTATGAAAGGTGGGAGAGAAACGACCTCATTGGAGATTTATAACTAAATTTACGTATAATCTAACAATTGCATAATTTTTGGAATCTAAATCAGCATAATTTACGTTTTTTTTTTTTTAATATTATCATTGAACTATGGGAGCCCCTAATATGATCCTCAATTTTAAAGGTCCACCCATGATCCTCTCTAATTGACCTTCTACAGTAGGTTTCATTTTTTCTTTTTCCTCTCTAATTTACTTTTTATTTTTGTAATCCTAAAATCCATAGGCTGACAATCATTTTCCTCCTCTTTCCATTTCTCTCTATTAATCGCTCCTTCCTTCTTCCTCTATCTCATCTTCACCTTTCACCCCTTCATTTAAACCATAAACAGAAATGTGCTGAAATGTTATTTTTTTATGAAAAATATGTGGACAAAAGTGAGATTTAAATTTTTGTCAAAAAAGAGAGTGAGATTTTGAGAAACTGTGGGTATATGAGACCACCTGTTGAGAGTATATTTCTCATGAGGGAAATTAATTCCCTTAAATTAAAGACAAATTACCCAAGACCTACATTGTATTTCAAAATTAATTTCACGGTGAATTATAAATTATGGTCACCGCACAAAAAACACAGGTAATAAACCAAAACAAGAACTAAGATCAAATACGGGTTCCATTAGCTTGTCCATTATATTTTTTATTTTTGACTGGATGAACATTATTAGTTGGAGTAGAAGGAACCTGACTGTATATTTATTTAGAAGAAGAAGAAGGAATCTGGCTATGAAGAGAGAAAAATGATTTTGCACCTAGATACTTTGGTGTTATATGGAAGGACACAAAAGTAATCTTTACTGCTGCAATTAAAAAATGATTTTTTTGCTGTGTGGAGTCATGAAACATTTTTCTTAAAAACCTGCTATAGAAGGTCATTTAGAGAGGACCATTGATGAACCCTTAAAATTGGGGACCATATTAGAGGCTCCCTTGAACTATTTCTATGAATGTTTTAATCACCAATATAAGTTAATTTCCCTGTTTTTTTTTTTTTTAAAGAAGTTAATTTCCCTGTTATAAAATATACCTTACTATCAGGCATAAACACGGCACAATATTTGTATTTGTATTATGATGCTAATCATAATTGATAATACAAATACAAATTATCATATAAAAAAAATACAAATATTAGCAAATACTAATCAATTTACTGATATATTATTTAAAAAAAAACAATTATTGGTATATTGCTAACCCAGACTCAAAACCAACATTGTCTTCTACATATACAACATTATCCTTCTTTTCTTTCTTTCTATATCTAAATTGAAAAGAAAATCTACTTTCTTTATATCAACTTTCGATCTAAAAATAATAAATATTGCGCTACATATTACACATCTAATTTCTAGTTACTACCTTTGATTATTGCTAAATTCTGAAATAAATAATAATTATATGAATTGTTTTTATCAAAATTATATGAATAGTTTTGGTAAAAAAAAGAAGCTATTATACAAACTAAGCACCGAAAGTTTCTCCAATGTGTACAAAAAGTGCAGGACTTGCTTTCGAAACAAAAAGATCTGCTTCTTTTGTCTCCCTGCATAGATCCCAACAGAATTAAGTCAACAACATTGCACACATTAATCCATGTAAACTGAAGTTCTAAAAATATTTGTAAAAAGTGGATGAAAAAGAGCCTAGAACTTTTGTACCAAAAAAAAGAAAAAGAGCCTCGAAATTTTGTCCAAATTGTCTAGACTTAAAAAAAAAAATATTAAGGCAACTCCCGAACTAATTAATACAAAAATTGAGTCCATGCTCTCTCAAATTTTTAAGGTGTTGGTCTAGTCGTAAAAAGATAGACAATATTGTTGTGTTTGAAACTATAAGGTTTTCCGCACTTTAAATTGGAACATCCTTTTCCAACCCTAAAGTTTTTTTATTAAAAAAAAAAGTTTGTACTGCTGATCACTTTTTCACTAATTCAATGTCTTTCTTCTTTTGATGACAATTTACGAGCTAATGGACTAAAATTAGCTGCATTGGTAGGACCGGTTGGTTTTTATTTTAGTATTCAATTTTAATTATAAAAGTGGTACCATTTTATTTGAAGTTTTTTTTGTTAATATTAAAATCATTTTTAATGTTTCTAAACAAAACTTTAATCACATATTGTTGAAACATAATTGTATCATTGGAAAAGATTGTCATGTAGTAACACTATTGTTGATTTAAAATGTATGATCTTAGTCAACCGATTTTCAATTTGTGTTTTAGACTTTATTTTATAGAGTCGAAATGCAAGTCACCAATTAAGATAAGACACCTAAGATCGAGGGATTTCATGGATGCGGGAACATCATAAGTCGTGACAGTAGAAAATTTGAGTCCACACTTTGGTTCCGGTTTTTCTTTAGTAGACTATGGATATTTCCTCAAGTTTTATGAGATCTAACTAGAGACAAACTTTCTCTAAAAGTTTTAACATTTCTGCATGTCTAAATTTAAATTTGAATCCAAAACTTTGATTAAGGTAGAATAGACTCGAGATATCTCATCCTAGTGTTTTTGAGCATATTGATTGATGTTTATAACAAAATAACTATCGTATTTGTTATGGAAAATATGAGAATCATTTTTATGCAGCAAAAGATCAAGCACAGATAAAGGCTGCTGGCAATCACTGTTTTATATACTTATAAAAAATTTCTTAGTTGTTGCGTCTATCTGTCAATCTCATACCCACTTGGACCATGATGATGTAAGAATTGTACAAATTCATGTCAAAGGAACATTCATGTCCATGTCTTTACTCTAATGTCTATGTCTAAATCAGCCACCTCCATGCCACTTTTTGCGACCCACATTTTGAAGAATCTACAACATGGCATGATTTTCGTCCAACAAATTAATTAATCAGCACGATTAAAATTCTAAATCATGTTCATGAGTTCAACTTTTTATTTCTCCATTCACCATTCAGATGCTCAAGAGTCAAATCTGCACCAAGCTTTTTGAAATTTTCTAAGTTGTATATGATACTCAACAATACCATCCAATATGTAACCTAACCATATGGGTCCCGTGCTCAACAAAGGTGACAAAAAGACCTGAATTTCATACCGTCGTTTGAATGAAAGCCGTTTGATTGAAATCGAATGGTTCAGATTTAGATCTTGTTAATTAAAAATTAGTATATATATTATAAATTATTGATCATAATCGGATGATTGAGATCTTCCCACTGTCACTATTTGACTGCATATGGAATCCATTTCGGCCGGCTAGTATGAAGATGAACTGATTTTAGTTTTTCTCTATATATAAAAAGATAGAATCATAGAAACACACTATGTGGTTAAATCTCAATAAACAAACTAGTATATTGTTTATGTCATAGGCACAAGAGAAGGAAAGGGTGAGGGAGTGAAACGAAGCAAAGCTCCGTGTGACCTTCGTATTAATATGATGCACGGGTATTGTTGTAATATGGGCGTAGTATACATGACTTGTAACATTGTAAACCCTATTCGTTCAAGTAACAATACGAAACTACATCTGCTCCATAGTCTTGACACACTTGACCGTACTACGTAAAGAAACAATTGTATTCATTGTCTTGCGATTTATCCTTACTAGTTGCTCTACCAATTAAAGATTGCAATGCGAGTATGTGACCGCTAGCATGCCAAAAACTGCGACAGTGGTTCTACAGTAGCATAGAATTGAAGAACTTCAATCATGATACTGCAAAATGATAGAAAGGGAAAAGTGATGGAAAAAGGGGATTCCACATCTGAGATAAGGTTCACAAACATTGACAATATTGATGTTTGGTTATCTGGCACTGGCAGGAGGGATCCTCAAGGCTTTCTTTCCTCTTTTTGTATTACCGAATTTTCACTTTTGTATAGTTGAAGACAAGAATAATTTTATTCACGGATTAAGATGCACATGCATATGAGTAATTGCATGTGGAAGATAAGAAAGATGGAGACCCATCACCATATTATAATAATAACAATAATTAGAAAAGTGAGAGGTTTTTGTAGGATATTTATAGCTACAAGTTAATGTAGTACCCATACTTAAGATTGAAGGTGTGTTTGGTGCAAGACACATATGGTTACGCTTAAATTATCATCGGTGTCGATGTGAAATCTGATGTCCGTGTGTATGTATTTGTACTTTAGAGACTACAAGAAAGACACTTGATGCATGCACTAGGACACTTTTTGGACAAGATTGGAAAGGTTATGCTTAAATTGATACCATTTAGGCAAAACTTTTGCACTATTTGGTTCCAAACTTTCTCTCATTTTTCAGACTATTGTATTTTCATTTTGTAGTAGTAAAGTACTATTACAAAGTCAAACAATAACATATTCTATTGCTACTAATTACTATGGATCTATGATTGAGCAAGTGACCTAAAGAATGAAAAAAGAATTCTACAACACAAAAACTATGGTTTCATTTTCTTAATAACCACTTGGTATCCCTACAAATACTGAATCATAAATGGATAAAAATATTAACACTGTAAATAAAATTTAGGAACAAAATCAAAATTTTCCTCACCTCCAACTAGTCCCTCCTGTAAAGAATGATCCATTTGAAATTTCATAGTATTCACTTTCTTCCCTCATCACAATATTGAAAGCTCCCAAACAAATACCAAGAATGTAAGAATATAGAGAACAAAATTGATGGACAAAGCCTGCAAATTAACAAAAATTGGAGAATTAGATACATCAAATATTACTCAGTCATATTGTAATACACTCTACAAAAAAATATTAATTGCAAAAATAATATCCGAAGCAGACTGCTCGGTTGGTGAGATAAGGGACATCAAATGAGTCATAATCGGAAGGTCTAGGATTCAAACTCTGAAAACTAACATAATCTACAAATTTACTAACATATATATACTTACATTGGATTTGCCTTCAATAATCATTCCTGGAAAATAACCTCCTTGAGGGACTTGATTTTTCAATCCAAGGTTATAAACTGGAGTACCATCAGGATAATAAAGACCATAGTTTCTCTCTGATGCAGGACCAGTCTTCAAATCTTCATTAAAAAGTGCAAAAACATAAATATCAATAGGAATAGAAGGTTTTGCAGGAGTTCCTTGTTTCATCGCAATCCTCTTCAACAAATTACTATGATAAATTTCTGCATTCTGTAGTGAAGCTCCAACCTCATCAGGATCACCTTTAGAAGGCCAACCTGTCTCGGATATCTTAACCTCGATATCGCTATGCCCTAACGCCTTTATAGCGGCATAAACAGCATCAATTTGAGCATACAACATGTTATCATAATGCAAATTTGTAGCAGAATCAATAGAACCAGGATTTGGTTGAAACAAGACATAGTTTAATGAAACATGTTGTGGATCACCTTTGTATGCAAAAAATGGATAAGCATTGATCAAAAAAGGCGATTTGATTTGCGCTTGAAAACTAAGAAGTGGTTGAATATATTGTATCAAATCTTCTCTAAATGCACCAGATGAAGGAGGGAATGAACTTGACATAATGATGAAAGAATGTGAAGTTGTGACAGTAACTTGTTGAGATAATCCAAGATTAACAAGTGCATTATACACTGATTTCATTGCTGGAAGAAGGTTATTGTAACTGTTTATATCATTGTTACCTAATACTTCATTTCCTACATTAATTGAAGTGATTTTGGTTTGTGGAAGGTAAGGTTGAACATTTTGTTGAATCCATGCTTGTGCCTTAATAGGGTCTTTCATACTTTGAAGATCATTAAGTCCTATCATGAATTCAACATTTGAATTTGAGAATGTTGTTAGGACATTTGGATCAGCATCATAGAGTTTGATTCTGCTCACATTCAATGATTTTATAAGAACTGCTACACGTGAATGAGATGGTAAATTGTTTGCTATTTGTCCATAGTTTATTCCAAAATCCAAACCATAGCTTTGCATAAACACATCTGAAAAAAAGAAGAAAAAAATGTTTGAAGTATCAAAATTTGTTCATTAAATTAATTTAGTAGAACAAATATCTAATTCAACAAAATTGTTAAAACAGGTAAAATATCAAATTCAAGCAAAAAAGGTGCAAAATAAAGATTACTTGACAACAAAAAAAAACGGTTTTTATTTTCTTTTCAAATTCCAATTCATTAATTAGTTTCTGGGTATTGTAAGTGGCAGAATGGCGTTACCGGCACGATTCATACCACCGAGAAATTCAGCACTTGTCGCTTCGATTCGTTATAAAAATAAAAATAATATGTGGTATGAAAGAAAAATATGCATGCAGAAGAAGTAAAAGACTAACTTGAAAAGGTGAAAAACAGCATTATCACTCTGAAGAAGAAGGAAGAGATTGCCATTCTCACCCAAAAGTTAAGGCTGAGAATCAAAACTAAGGTTTGCCACAAAACAAAGTCTTATCATATATATATAATCACAATCATGTAAATATAAACAGGGCAACTCTGTTTTTTGTTCTGTTTGATTATTTTTGTCATTATTATATAATCCACCACTTATTTTACACGTATTGTACTATTGGACAGATTTTATTTCTGGCATTCACCGACATAGTTAGGTTTTATTCTTATTTTGCCTCTATTTTTTATGATATTTGCAAATAAGATCCTTTTCTTTTATTTGTGTTAAGTTTCATGTGAACTAGCAAACAGTATTTTTTTTGGTAGATAGAAGAGATGATAAAGCCATCATAAAGTCACACACATATAAAGTGGAAGTACCGGGGTTCAAACCCCGGTCATGACGTTCAGCCTAACAATTTCGACATTTTTACCCGTTGAGCTAGAACTTATGACACATCAAGTAGGGTTTTCAGGGAAGAAATATATTTTAATTACATTCTCTTCAATTTTGATTCATTACAGTAATTTAATTACGCAAAGGTGAAGATTACACAGCTAATGTTTCCAAATTAAAATTTGAAATCTAAATTACGAAAGGCAAAATGTGAAACTTTTGATCCAAGTTTTCATTCTTTCTCAATTTTGTTTCAAATCTTATCTTATCTTATTTACCTAAAAATTAGGAATTACTCTATTTTCCGCTCTCTTCTTACAATCATGCATATGTATAGGTTTATCATCGATTTTGATTCAGTCACACATTTTAAATGTAAAGAAGTATTAGATATTTTGAAGTTCAAACTTAAGTCCGACATATTATTATTCTTACATGAGTTGCACTGTATTTACAAGACATTATGAATCTAAACCTAGAGTTCGATCTTGAGGTTTGTATTGTATTTGTCTGATAAATTATTGTTTTATTGAAAAGAACTCAGATTCTTTAAAATGATTTGTCTTTTAGTGAAACTTATTAACCACTTGAGTTCTATCACTTAATGTTACAAACGTCATTTTATCAATCAATTTTCTAAATGCTTTGTTTTTTCGACAAATAATTTCTAAATACTTACTTTTATTATTTTCAAGGTCTCAGGTTCGATTTTTCTCGGTATCAATTTGAGTGGGCTAATTTAACTCCTTTAGAAAAAAGAATCATTAAATTCTTAATTAATTTTTTTTTAATAGAAAATCAATTATTATTTCGAGTGCTTGTTGTCACTATAATACTATTTGATAAATAATAAGAAATTATAATTGTAAGATTTTTGAATAAGTAATTTTTTTAAGGAAAATAAGTTTTTTTTTTTTTTTGTGGGAAGAAAATAAGTAAATTTATAATATTCATATTAAAACCATGATTTTTCAAAATCTTGATGATTTTTAAGCTCTACTAGTACAACTTTTTAAAAGATTTTTGTTGGCAAGAAAAATTTCAATTTATGAAAAAGATTTGCTTTTGTAATTTTTAAATTTTTTTTGAGGGGGCTTTTGTAATATTTTAATGAAAAGTGAAAATATTGGGACTATAAAAAGGTAATTAAATGCATATACGCGGATCTCAGTATCGACCATGTTTTTAGCACCGCCTCTCTTAGGACGCGCTGACAACTCAGCATTCGCACGTGTTTTCAATTTAAAATACTGTACTCGTTTTGCTGCATTTGCACTACACTGTACACACCACTATATTTTTATTTTTATTTTTATTTTTGAAAAAACTCACTCACACAATAACTTCTTAATTTGTTATTTGCAATTTAATTTTTATTTTTCATAATTGTTTTTGTTAATTTTGTAATTTTATTAATGCATTTTAATTATTTGCTTAGGCGCATATAAAATATATATCATTTGCCTATGTGAGGTTAACTCAATTGGTAGAAACAACGTAGTACAATACTATGTACGAAGATCTAGTTTGAATTTTAAGCACTCTACTTTTTACTTTAAAACGGTAAATTTATAACACTAGACTACTTAACGGAAAAAAATATATATCAACTTGGATTTGGTGTTTTAATGCGGCCTCATTTACAGACGTGACACTTAGATGCTTTTGAAGAAAAAAGAATGAGAGGTGAGGAAAAGTTATAAAAGTGTGAAAGTTTAGAGACTAAAATGTATAATTTTAAAATTAGGAAACTATTTTTGTGAAGGTGATAAAATAAAGAGAGTAAAAGTGCATTTAATCGTAATTAAAATTGTGAATACTCTAATACTCTAAAGTTTTATTGAATATATATGATATGAGTTAAGAACGCTCAAACTGCATAGCGAGAAAACTAATATGAAATGAATATGATCATATTCATTTGTTATTTCAAGTAATGAAAATACATGGGGAGCTAATTTATATACAAGTTCTAAATAAGTAGAAAGGATAAGAAAGTTCTAACTATTTGTGTTAGAGATGTCCAACAATTTGAGCTTAACGATGAGGTGAAAGAATGGTTGAGTAGCAAGAGCCTTGCTGAAGAGGTATGTGTACATGATTTGTGGAAGAAAGTGGTAGTAGCCCCATTATACACAACCAAATGCGAATAATCTTTGTTGGGAGGGAAGATAGTTTAAAGGTGTTTAGGTTGGTAGTATTAGAGGAGAAGGATTTCTTAGATAAAGATGGTATGGAGTCGTCATAGGTTAATCGATGATTATTGAGTCTATCAATAATAGAGGTTTGCAGGGAGGTGAGGATTAAGAATAAGAATATGCGAGATTTTATTTCGTACATTCATCTTGATTTTATGGTCACACAATAAAGAAGTTAGAAGTTGTGTCTGATTCTCTTTGTTTTTTCTTTGTGGTGACTCATTTTGTTATTAGACTTTTACCTCGACAATAGGAAATAATGGTTGGATTATTTTTTATATGGTGCAAATCAAAATGGTTCTCTCTGATCTTTTTCTCCAAGGTGGGCATCTTAGGAGTGTTCCTCGAGTGTGGGGGGCTCTTAGGACTATGTTCTTTGTTGTTAATGTTTACTCAAATGAAAAAGTGATGTGGAGTCAACTAATTAGGTCGAATGGTTCCCTTGAGGGAGAATGTGGTGTTTGTTGGGCGACTTTAACTAGGTGCATTATGAGAGTGAGAGGAAAAGCATTTCATGGATCAACAGGAGGGGTGGGATGAGTGAAATTCTTGAGTTTGAGAATTTTGTTTAACACGTGAGTCTTGCTGATTTGCCCACCATATGGAGAAGATTCATATAGTATAAATCAAATGCGAGTGATATGGTCAAACAAGTGGTAACCTTTGGAGTATTTTATTTCTTTTAACTTTGTATAAATAAACTTTTTTTTTATCAAGGCACAAATAAACTTATTTAAAGTAGCTAAATATATTTTATTGGAGTAACTAAACATAAAATACACTTAATAATACAAATAAAAATATTAATTTTGTGATAGTCAAAACTACCTATCTCTACAACATAGCTTCATCCATGCACATGAATCACATATACAACTGTGAGATGTCGGGTTCAAAACCTTATACTCCATACAAATGTGAGATGTCGGGCTCAAAACCTTTTGCTTTTTATCTACAATTAAAACAGTCAAATTGATTGATTATTGTGTTACGGATAAATTTTATTTTTTTTAGCAATACATGTAAGTTGGTGGCTGATCACTCAGTCATTAGTGCTCCACAGATGGAGTTATTAATCCATATTCTGACGCAATTAGGTGCCGAATATTTTTGTTTCTTTTAGAAAACTAAGTCTTCAAAAGAAAGGAACACGATTTGCTATTAGGATTCGATACCTTTGGTTAATTATAAATTTTTCATGAGAATCGATCTAAAAATATCATAATTAACACTCAATTGAGTCCTGCCTTCTGGAAAAAGCAACCCTTTTCTCCACTTTAAGTGGCGTCATTCTCAAATCCAACATAAAAAATATTCAATCTTCCAATTATATGCACATTTATATTGGGAAAATGATAGAAAAAGTTTCTGTGAACAATCATTAAGAGAAACACTTTCAAACTTTATTCTCTTGTTTTGTTTCACTATCAACAACTCAGCGTTATTTTACGGGGCTGCATTTTTTTTTTCCTACTAGCCTGGTAGTTAGAGCTCACACAATTAAATATGGAGAAGTGGGGTGTTCGGGGTTCGAACCTCGGCCCCTACATAAATTTTGCAATGTCCCTACCAACTGAGCTAAGCTTACAGAGACTTATGGGGCTGCATTTGTAAGGTGGATTATTATTTTATAGGTTAAATGCATCATCGGGTCCTTTAAGTTTAACGTTTGTATTAGATTAGTAATTTTAGTTTTAAATTGGTCATTTATCTTAGTAAAATTGTGCATCTATTCTAATCCTTTATGTCATAAAATATATGCATCATTAGCATATTTCTATCAAACTCATTTAAAAAGTGATTGTGTGGATGTTTATTGCTAAGTTGGCGGCTCTAAATTGACCTTTCTCATAACTATGGTTCATAAGTGTATTATTTCGTCTTAATCTAAAACAAAAACCATTTGATTACTTCGTTTATAATGTTGTTGATGAAATATTTACCTCTAAAATTAAGATTGAATTAACAAACAATAAGAAGATAATGTCTATAAGTAATTATGTCTGGTGTCATAAGAGACTACTGATATTATATAAACAAATTAGTCACGCACGCAACAACGAGAAGTCGGGAACCATTAGCAATTTTCATGGTCTTATAACTCGAGCCACAATTTCTTTAATTCTTTAGTGCAATCCAAACTTGAATGTTAAACTCGCTAAAAGTTAATAATCGGCGTCTGGTTAACAACACACATTAAAGTAATGTTAACAACACTTACTTTAACTACTTTTTCTTTCAACATACATTCACTAATTAAGTGAAATTACGTGAGTTTCATCATTTCATGTAAGATCTATTTTTTTAATAATCAATTATTATGATCCTTAAAAAGAATTAAGTTAATATGAATTATTATTAAGATAGGGTGGATTGAGTAGTTCAACTAGTTGGAGTTAATGATTAAAAAAGTTAACGAGTTAAAAAATTAGAGTTTAAATTCCAACTAAAAAAATTAGTATTAATATCAATATAAATAAATAATGGTCCACTATTAATGAGTATTAACGACACAATTTTTAGTACACTCTTTTATTGTTTAATATTCATGTGAGTCTCGTCAAATCATATGAATCCCTTTTAAATTTGATTGGGCGAACATGAATTTAAACCAAGAGACCATGTTAAAAAATGTGTTAAAAAGTGTGTTATCGTCATTATTTGTTAGACTTAATAGCAATTTTCACCCCCTAACTTTCACGAAGTTGCGATTTTGGCCCCCTAAAAAAACTACAAAACCGCCCCCAAGTTTTGCAACTGTAGCACCTCACTTAGGGTGCCACATCAGCGTAGACCGAGTCAAAATTGATCTTTGGGTACAAAACTGCCACAGATGCAAAACTTAGGGGGGCGTTTTATAGTCAAAATTGGTCTTTTGCTATTAAGCCTATTTGTTATTATTAAGTATGTATTGATTAATAATTGATGAATATGCATGTGTTGTATTTTGTTTCTGAACGGATCGTGATGAGTTAACTCATGTGTTGTGCGATAGGAGATCTCTTTCATCGGCCATCTATCTAATTAATAGTTGTAACATTAGAGTTAATATCTATATAAAAATGAAATACTAAACAACCATATGAATATTATTTTTTTGGTTACATCAACCATATGAATATGATGGTACATAGAGGAATCAAAAAATATGATGGTACATAGTTTACTTTATTTTTCTTGTATAGATGAAAAGACAATAGTCATTTAGATCTCACAAATAAATGGAGGAGTTAAGGTTTGAACTCCAATCACAGCATCTGACTTAACAATTTTGATATTTTGTCTGTTTTTTAGGAGAGAATTATCATTGTTAGTTGAACGAGAATTTGTGGTACCAATTACATATTTTTCCCAATTTACAATTTTGGTATTTTCCGACTTAACAAATCTGTTTTTTAAGAGGTAATTATTCTTTTAAATATATGAAGTCTGGGGAATACATACAATATTATTTTTGTTATGTAAAGACTGCTTGCGACGTCAGCTAGACGTGCATGCTTACAAAATGTTTGATAGCAACTCGCAAAAACCCACTCCACCCCACCATACACACTTGTTATTTGGCAAAGGGCAATGATGATAAACCGAAATAATATAAGACATTGTTTGATAAGATGTGTTTGAGCTATAAAACACATACATTCCTTCGATTATACGTGCTTTGGTGTCGAATACCTATCGTATCTGACACATATAATTACATTAAATAATGTCATATTTTAAAATTATTACTATTGATATCGATATGTTAGTATTTGTGTCGTGTTTGATGTCTGAGTCAAAGTGTATGCTATATAGAAATTGAGAGATAGAATGTATCCCTTAGACGCAATGAAACTCTATTTGTCCATTTGACCTAACAGGTAATAGTTATTTTGGCTCAAAGGCTTGGCATTATGTGGAAACGCAGACAATTATGTACGGCCGCCGCCTGCTACATGCATATTGTCCAAGTGTGAAAATGTCAATTTCAAATTGGTAACGTAATAAATATGTAGCAACTAGCAAATCACAATTTGTGTACTATAACCAAGTAGTATTACGCAACTATATTTCATTTTTTCTTTTCTGGCTAAGGACTGGAAATTAGATACAATAATTTCTAATTAGGAAGCAACTTATCTTAACTTAAATGGTAGTGGCTCGTTGGATAAGCTTTAATATCATTTTTAAGTTTTTATATTGAACTTAATCACCATTTACCAACTTATAAGGTGGATATGTCTGTCACTTTAAAACTTATTCCAACATCTAACTTTAACTTGTTTTTTTGGTCTTCCACTCGTACCTCACATCTCTATTTAATTTAAAATAAGTTATGTGTTAGTCTTTGTACTTGCGTGCAGAAAATTAAGCATTCAATTTACATCATAAATATGTACTTATCATAAGTGATATCGAAGGTGTGAAAGTTCCTCTCCACAATGTAATAGTCTTCTTCCTATAAAGATAGGATTGGGTTATATGAACCTGTTATTATTTAAATACGCAGACATTGAATGAAGGCATGACTATTGCCTAATGTTGTATATATTTGGTGAAACACTATCTATGCGTTTTGGTCCACTTGTGTTTAGGATGGACTAATACGAAACGTATATTTTTTGGCATAGATGTCTTAAATGGAATGAATTTTTCTCTGTATTTAATGTATGTTTTGACCAAACTTAATTTTACGTTCTCTTCTCATTTTAAGGAAAAGCTGAACCAAGTAGATTTTTGGAAAATCTTTACAAATAAAAAAAATAGCTTATTTTAGAAGATAACCTTCTTTTTTTTTTTTTACAGAAAGGGGTTTAGAACATTTTTTTTTACATAAAGGGGTTTAGAACAACCTAGTGACACTTGACAGGAGCTTTTGAAAGACTAACACATGACTTATTTTTAGGTAGGTTTGTTTTGCGTTGATAAAAATTAATTTCGAGTCCATTGATTTTGACTAGAAATAAGTATGAATTAAATTGATTTTATATTTAAATGTATTTATGTAGAAGTGAGTTGAACAATAAATTTGTGTTGAAGAATTAATTATAAGAAAAGTCCAAATTCTAGCTTCTAATTAGAATAAATTCTTGAGACAAAATCAATTATATTTCATATCAACTAAACATGTCAAAATCAATTATACATTTTCAGAATCCAGTTTGGTTGTGTTAAGAGTGAAACCAAACATACACCAAGTTTCTTCAAAGACAAGCTACTTGTATTCTGTCTATGTTTTTTTCCTTTCTATTTTTAGTTCCACTAACATGTAAAGTTCCACATGTCTTCTTCCTCCCTCCTTTGGTCCCCCCCCATAGCACCAGAGTCTAGGACAAGTGGTTGTGTGAATATCGTAAATTTCAAGGTGTGCAAGTATTGTTGTAAAGTTCTATTCAAACAAAAAATTGTTTCCCTCCTCTCGTTCTTTTTAAAAGATAATACTTTGTCAACTCTCGAATGTTTCAAAATAGTAAATTGGGAGGTAAGAGAGGCAAAGTAGTATTTGTGAACATAATCGTTTTATTCAAAATATGGTCAAAATTGTCTGTTTAATTAAATAAATACATTCAAATATAAAGATTTCAATTGATTCATTTATTTATAATCAAATAAAAATAATGCTATTGTAAAATCACAGTTTTGTTTTTTAAATTGTTGATAAAATGTTTTTGAACTCATTCATTTATGTATTATACTAAAATCATAAGCTTGACTTGAAGCTATCCTATCAAACAAGTTTAGTTTAAAAGTAATTTTTTAATCCAAAAAAAGTTATCCAACAGCTTAAATTTTTTATTTTCGTTAAACTTTTTGTTTTTAGCTTCAGTTTCATAGTACTTTTGTAAGCAAAAAGAGTTGAGCCAAACGCTTTGACAAAAAACCAAAAGAATGAAAGCATTAATCTTCAACTTTTCTTGTGTAATAAAATCATGTAAAATCCTCAGCATATTCAGAAGAGTTGAGCTTCATATACAAAAGCTCGTTAGTATAATATGAATGTGTAAACATACTTTTACGTTTGTCAATTGAACTACCATGTTGCAATCCATAGACATTTCATGAATGATGTTAGAGCTCAAACATTTCAAAAATTACTCAAATATAATTTGAATAAAACCTTAATTACTCCCATATCAATAGTATATCAGCCTTTCCTAAAGTCTACTTGTTGCTGCTACTAACAACAGCTACTCTTAAATTCAAGGGATGTTCATTCATTTTTCACATTCATGTATCAGTGATTTCAACTAAAATGATGATTTCCTTGTCCCTTTAATTTGCAGGCTAATCCTCTCGTGCGAGGGTTCTGCTGGTTGAAGATTAACCTATATCTCAAAAAGCAGCTTTAATAACCGAACAAAAGAGCATACAGAGAATCATCGAAGAGGCTACTTAAACGCTTAAATTCCAAGCAACAGCGCACATTATCTAAATCTTAAATAACAAACTAACAAAGCTTCATGACACACAAAAATCCATTATCGTAAATAACTTAAAAATCCCATATAAGCATAACAAACCGAGTTTGGCTGCAATGTCTAACTAAAACTCCAAATCTCCTCCAGTAAGGGCACGGGTTTCTGGCAGAAATTTTCAATAGAGGTCACCTTCTTTGTGTGTATGAATAACACAGTCTGAAGTTGGATAGGCAATACAGGTTAGAACATAACCTTCATTTAATTGATTGTCGTCGAGAAATGACCCATCCGACTGATCGACAGAACCAGAAACAACCTTCCCAGCACAGGTAGAGCATGCTCCAGCACGGCAAGAATACGGAAGTTCAACTCCTGCATTCTCTGCTGCATCTAAGATGTAAGTGTCATCAGATGCCTCAAATTCATTTTCTTTTCCATCCGGACCAATCAGCTTAATTTTGTAAGCAGCCACCGCAGTAACCCTAGACGAAGCGGATGACTTCAGGCCAAAAGATCGTGAAACATTCTTCGCGGATCCTAGAGAAGAAGGGAACTTGACTGTTGCGGCAGTAGTGAACTGATTTTGGTTGGCAGCTTTAAGCGTGCAATAGCGGTAAACCTTCACAGTTGACAAGGCTGACATGATTGCCCTGAAATTGAAATTACAAATGCCATCTTATACAAAACACAGCAGGGATTAAAATATATCACATTCAATGAATAAAAAAATAAAAAAAATCAACAGTAGAGAGCAAGCTGGATTCAGATTATGTTCTATAAATTTGACATTGCTAGACACAATAACTGGATTGCTACAGCAGGTAGGATAAAGTACCTAGTTTCTACAATCTTGTTTATATTAAAGATAAAAGGTGTAACTTTGAAGATCCTATTTGGATAAACAACTTAATTAAGCGTTTATATCAGAAGAGCTTATCATGCAAGTGCTTACTTATAAGGTATTTCTATAACAAAGGATAAGTCAAATTGTTTTTATAAGTTATCTTGTAAGGCTTATGGAAATAAGCTGAAAACAGCTTATGGACATTCATAAGTCGTTAGAGTATATTAGTGTGTAATTGAGCTATTGATCCAAATGAACCCTTAATTCTTAGAGAAAATTGTGAATTGTCTTGAGAGACAGTACTACCAGTGTTTGTTTATTTGTTACCCTAATAAAAATTATAGGAAAATATAATAACAACCATATCATAAGGTAATGGAAAAACTTACTGTTACTGAAAGGATGAAGAACGCGTTTAGTATTGTCGGAGAGAGAGCGCTGTGAAGGAAGTCACGAGAAAAAGAAAAAAGAGAGAGAAGGAAAGTGATAGTTTATCTCCTCCTCTTTGGGCTTGGGCTTCACTTTCAATTGACCGCTAATCATTCATTCCCACACCCCCCCATTTCATTCATTCCCTTTCATTTGTGACAAGTTAATCAAAGGCTTCTACTGCAATCTTAGTCATTCTACTGGCTTTTATAACGTCGGCTATCTTTAAAAGGTT
>Ga0315915_1001829_pt1 | contig 26352 bp, 21 predicted proteins | sample MpolbnodulesMG_FD_207738 | JGI IMG/M metagenome (GOLD analysis project Ga0315915, IMG submission 207738) | Medicago polymorpha root nodule microbial communities from Los Angeles, California, United States - branched nodules | ecosystem: Host-associated > Plants > Roots > Nodule | place: USA...
TAAATGAACTTTTATTTTAATTTATAAGCTCTCACTAACGAAAATTGTATCTTCATAAACGGTTTTTTCATAAACTACCTTAAAAACCTATAAATAATATATAAAAACTTATTTATTTGCATAAGCTGTTTTATATAAGCTCTAAAATAAGCTAATCCAAACGGGCACATATTAGCGAAAAGACGGGCACTCGTGTGCTTGTCTTTCCGCTCTTCCTTTTTTTTGAAATATTTTTCCGCTCTTTTTATTGTGCTAACGTTTGAAAGTTATGAATTTAATAAAATTTTGATTTTTGATTAAAACTAAAAATATAAATGTTTATTGCTTTCAAGTTATAACAAATCAAACTAACCATTATTTATTTCAAATACACCAACAATATAACAATTTTTTTTAATGACACTTACAACAATCTTTATTATAGAAAAAATTGTTTATGAGTATAATTGAGATAATGAAAAAGTAAGTATAAATATACTCATCTAGTTTGTTACACTTTTTAAATGATAAAGTAAAAAACCAACATATATATTCGTATTCGTGTTTGTTACTATTTTATTTTAATATTTAAGTTTATTCTTATTTACATGTGTTATTTATATTGAAAATTGAGGGTATTTTTGGAAAGAGAAAAAGTCCGTCCAATAGAGTTTTTTTAAGGACCCGGTCCAAAAGAGCGGAAAGAGATCGTGTGTTTTAATATATATTGTTACACAACAAAAATCATGTTTGTTATATTTGTTTTAATATTTAATTTTATTTTTATCTATTTATTACATATGTTATTTGTATTAAAAATTGAAGATGTTTTTTGAAAGAAAAAATTCAGCTCAAAAATGCTGAAAGAGGTAGTTTTGCTTATGCATAGTATAGATTATAGATTAAAATAAAATTGCAAGTTTGTCAAAAAAAACAAAAAATAAAATTGCAAGCAGAACTTGATGGTTTTGTTTTTTAATCAAACACGTGTTGCGTGCAGACTCTGATTCTACAGGTGTTAAAGAACTATTGGATATAACACGTTATAATTTCAACACAACTACCCCTTGGTATTGCGGTAATTCCGTGTTGATAGTGAGGTCAATTCATATAAGTCAACTCTTTGTATGATCAAAAATTCCCTTTCACCTTCGTTTTTCTATTCCAATTTTTCGATTTCTCTCTCACTTTCTCTTCCTTTCAATCACTTTCTCACCCCCCTTTTCAATCATGGATGAAAACTACACCCCCTCCGGATCCATCTCCCACACCGCCGAATCTAACTCCTCATCTCACGGCGCCGATCACGGCTGGCAGAAGGTTACCTACGCGAAGAAGCATAAGAAGAAGGAAGCTAACGGCGTCGCCGCTGCCGGCAACAAACTCACCTTCAACGGAAACGACGCTGCTTTCAAGTCGCTTGAGTTGCATTCGGAGGATCGGAGAAGGAAAATTCTCGAGGCTAGGACTGCGGCTGAGGCTGAATTTGATGATGGTCCGGTTAGATCGAAGCAGCGATCACGTAATTATGATGATGACGACGATGAATACGACGAGGATGTGGATCAGTCAGGGGAGAATGGAAAAGCTGAAGAGGTGAAGAAGGTTAAGAAGCCGAAGGTAAAGAAACCTAAGGTGACGGTGGCGGAAGCTGCTGCAAAGATTGATGCAGCTGATCTGGAGACTTTTCTAGTTGATATATCGGTAGGGTTATTGATTTGGTTAATGTTGAGATTTAATTACGGTTTTGTGATTGTGTTCGATTTGTGATCTGAATTTTTTGCATGTTTGTTTTTGAATTAGGCATCGTTTGAGCAGAATGAGGAGATACAGATGATGCGGTTTGCGGATTATTTTGGACGTGCTTTTTCATCTGTCAGCGCTGCTCAGTTTCCTTGGGTGAAATTGTTCAGGGAGTCACCTGTGGCTAAGATCGTTGATGTGAGTTTCAATTCTTTATTTTGATGAGAAATCATGGAATTGAATGATTAATTGTTGTTATGCGAATTGTGAAGGCAAATGTATGTGTTCAACTGTTACATATGTTCTGGTGTTTTTGGATGGATCACTGATTATTATTAAGTGGGTTGCATTTCAATGCTTTGAATGTGTAGTTGCCCAATTTCTGTTACAAGATTTGTGATCAAGCTGTGCTAAAAATTCCTCCTTGCATTGTGAAACTCCATGTTATGAGGGTTTATGATATGAAATCATACTTTATATCTTAACTGGAATTTATAGAGCTAAATAATATGTTTGGAGCTTTTAATTTGGTAGTTTCGTAGAAGTGTAAGCAAGAAATGTGTTAAACTTGCTATGAACCATGTAGCAGTTTTTATAAGTCTGTCCTTTTCTGCAAATTCGAGTGGCAAAAGTCCTTGATCCTCGGAAAGGGAAAAAGTGCAGCTTCAGATTAAATTGTTGGATGAACTTCTGTATTTCTTTTCAATGTGTGAATCTGTTATAAGGTGAACTAGTGTAGTTTTTTTAAGGTTTGGTAAGCGCTTCTCTGTATTTCTTTTCAATGTGTGAATTCGTTATAAACTTATAATCTGAACTTATGTAGTTTTTTTAAGGTTTGGTACATGCTTCTCATATGTGAATCTATGATCATATTACACCTTTTTCTACCAAGTTAAAATATTAATGTGTCATGCTATTAGATGTTATTCATATTTTAATGCTTTCATTATTGCCCATACCACAGTACCAAAATGTTTTATATGTTCCTGCAGCTACTGTTTAGCTAATAATGCCGAGTCTGTTTCGATGTTTTGGTGAATTGACGATTGAAGAATATTTGTTTTTTTTTTCACAGTTCACATTTTGTCATGATGTTGTTTATCATAATCTTGCCTCTAGTTTCTGTTTTTTTTTCCGTGAATATTGTTACCGATTATTTATGTTTTATCAGGTTCCACTTTCTCACATATCTGAGACTGTATACAAGACATCAGTTGATTGGATCAATCGTCGGTCTCCTGAGGCACTTAGTTCCTTTCTGCTCTGGTCTTTGGATAGTATTCTTGCTGACTTGGGTAGCCAGCAAACTGTGACCAAGGGTTCCAAAAAGGCTGTGCAACAAGTAACTTCAAAATCCCAGGTAACTTACACTCGTCTTCTTTGTCATGAAACTGTGGTGGTGTTCTGTTATTTTAAATTTCTTTTTGTCATAAACAAAATCCAATAACAACGCCAGCCACCAACATAAACCAAACTAAGCTAAGGCAGAACAATAGGTTTTTATGTTCACTATTAAGGGCCAGTGGAATCTTAAGAATCCATATCCTGAACCGCAAAGATAGGCCTAGTAGACAATCTTGTCCCAAATAATGTTTAATTAACACATGACTATGACCCTTCATACGTGCCACAATGGTGTGAAATTTCGGGAGGAGGCACAGCATTGATTAATTTTAGTTGGTTTTTTCTTATGTCACCGTTTTCTATTGGATCTTCATTCTTCATTGATTTGTGCATTCAATATGAATGAATGATCAATATCAAGACAGATAAAGGAAATTCTGTAGGTGCTATTGGGTATGCAGTCAATTCATGAGTGCTTTTATGACCTGGAAATATCAGAATATGCGATTGTAGTTTTGAAATATTTTTCCCTTTCGGAGGGTCATTTGATTCATGTTGCCAACCGGACCTAGTGAGATAAGTCTTGGTGGTTGTTGTTAGTTGTGATGGCATTTGGTGACTTTGGGGGTCAAATATCGATGTTCGTTGTCTGCCATTGTCTTTGTCCACCTTGGGTAGTTCCGAATAGTTGGTAAAATATATAGCCTGCTTGACTTTCATTATTCAGTTCACAATGTATTTTCCTCTTAAAGTTGAAAGAACTAGGAAACAAATAGTAGCTGAATTGAAACAAATGCTTCCATCTCCAGTAGGTTAAATTTGACTTGGAGAGTTGCATGGCGTGTTGTTGTTTCCCTGTTTTTTGACTTCAACAATGTGAATTTTACTTATCAGACTTGTAAACAAAACTTATTGGATTTTGTGACTTTTGCCTTTTGGTCCCTAAAATCATATTCACATTCAACTTTTATATGATTATTTCTAGCCTTTCAAAATGAAAAATGTTTTTTTTTCCCCTGTTTTTTAGATGTAAATTGAGATTGATTTTACATGACCTGCAGGTTGCAATATTTGTTGCTTTAGCATTGGTATTGCGCCGAAAGCCCGATGCTCTTATTACTGTATTGCCCAAATTGAGGGAGGATAAAAAATATCAAGGACAAGAAAAACTCCCAGTGATTGTATGGATGGTTGCTCAGGTGAGGAGTAGATGCCATATCAACTAAGTGGGCTCATTAGAAATAGAAAAAGAGTTCTTTTTTACCCTTTCAAAAGGATAACTACAGCATTTTACCCCTTCATCTTGCTAATGCTTAATATTAAAAATCTATATGCAGGCTTCAGTAGGAGATCTCTCAGTAGGTTTGTATGCTTGGTCGCGGAATCTTCTACCTATAGTGGTTAGCAAAAGTGGCAACCCGCAATCCAGGGATTTGGTTTTGCAGCTTGTGGAAAAGTATGTAAATATTTCTGGCATCCTTTCCACCCCTTTTCGCACTATCGCTGTTGCCATCTTCACCATTATGTTTTGTTATTTGCTGGCAGAATTTTGTCCACCCCTAAAGCACGGGCTGTTTTGGTTAACGGTGCTGTAAGAAAAGGTGAACGATTAATTCCTCCTCCAGCATTGGAAACTTTGATCCGTGTTACTTTCCCCCCATCTTCAGCTAGAGTAAAGGTAGATGTTCAGCTGGCTCTGATGTTTTTGCATTTGAATGTATCATAGCTCTAAAGCTTTCAATTTTTTGTCAATATGTTGCTGTTATACAGGCTACAGAAAGATTTGAGGCCATATATCCCATTCTGAGAGAGGTGGCTCTTGGTGGTTCTCCTGGAAGTAAAGCAATGAAACAAGTCTCACAGCAGATATTCAATTTCACTATTATAGCAGCAGGAGAAGGTTGGAAACCTGATTTTATTGTTTGATTTCTGTTCTCTATCTTGCTTAAGATGAACCAAGTACTTTAGAAGGTATTTTGAAACTTTTTTTTATTTTTTTTCCAGACAATCCTGGAGTATCGAAAGAAGCAGCTTCTATTGCACTTTGGTGTTTTAACCAAAGCACTGAATGCTACAAGCTATGGGTGAGTTGTTCATCTAGAGCATATTGAGATCTTGCAAGTTTTTGTAATCTTTTTTATGAGGAGCAAGAAAATTTATTACAAGAGATAATTATATTTTTATTTTGCATTTTTTATCTATACATAACAATCATGAAACTATATATACTTATTTGCTCTTATTCTTTATTGGATATGAGCAGGAGAAAGTTTACCAGGAGAACATTGTAGCAAGCATTGCAATTTTGAAAAAGCTTTCTGATGACTGGAAGGAGCAAGCTACAAAATTGTCTCCTTATGAGCCACTCAGGGAGATCCTAAAGAACTTTAGGCAAAAGGTAGTTTTTCAGCCATCTGTCTGTGCGAGATACTATCCGTCTATTGCATCTAGGATCACTTACAAATCCCCTTGACATGGACTGATTTAACTATTTTGGCTGCAGAACGAGAAAGCATTGACAACGGAGACTGATGCTGCTCGTCAAGCACTCATCAAGGATGCAGATAAATATTGCAAGATAATCTCAGGAAGAGTTGCACAAGGCCATGGATGCAAGTCATTTTTGACCTTTACCGTGCTTGCTGTGGCTGTTGGTGCTGTTGTTTTGTACCCCAACATGGAATCTTTGGATTTCAAGAAACTCACCGTAGCTTTCAACTCCCAGTTCTGAGCACTCGAGAATATTGTGCATTACCGGCAGTTGGTTGCATCAAATAGCGATTTTCTCTTCAGCTTACATCAACCACAATGGGTAAAGCAAACCAATTGCCTCGTAATAAAGTGCATAATGCGGAGTTTGTACACTTAGCTCAAAACTTGTTCAGATGACACAGAATAGTTGAGGTCAATGCTACTTTGAGGTTTACTTTAGTTTGACCATTTTATAATTTATTTGATGTTCTTGCTTGCTTCTGTTGAGTCTTAAAATTTCAGTATCTTATGCCTTTACATCACCATGCTGGCAAAATGCCAATGAGGCAACTACACCTGTATTATGAAGTTAATTTAGTGTTTTTTTTTTTTTTATGATAAATTTTAGTTGAATTAAAGGAGTTTTCATGATGCACTGCGTGTAGTTTTTTTTTTCTTTCATAGCCATTGCACTATTTTCATTGGTCTGTATCCTTACCCCTATCTTTTCTCGGTTCTTCATTTGTTCCTTTTTAATGGAACAACACATGTTGAGCTTGTCATTGGTTGATAAAGATCAGGATACCGAGTGAGAGAAGGAAGATGATTGTTTTCCGTATCATGTTGACTGGCCATAACTTTTTAGAGTTAAATGTATATCTATTGACCGTATTCTCTCATCCGATCTGCTAATTTGTTATATTATATTATTTTTTTGATAAACATCTGTATGATGGTGATTGTGTGATACTTTTTATAGTAATGTTAATGCATACATGCTCATTAAACTCTACTATTTTACAAGGCTCTTGTGATTTTGCATGCTGCTTGACTGAGGTTATGAAATTTGACCATTATCTATTTTTGTTTGTAGTTTTTAAGAAGTCAGGCTTTTGCATGATCAATATCATAAATGAGAGATGTTTGCCTTATGGCTTTGAATTTTTTTCCCTCGTGAAAGTTATGCACTGTGATTGATTGAGTGTGGAAAAACGGAAGAATTGTTGGTCTTTTAAAATAAGTTTTACCTTCTTAGTAGCTATTTTCAAATTAAATTTTACGTGTAATACATCATGTATTTACTTCGTGACAAGGTTTTTCATATTAAATTAAATTAAATAGCACACCCATCCTTTTCTACTCTTTCTCTAAACTCTACTCCTTGTTGGCTGTTCCCCTCCCTAGTTTTATGGTACCTTCTCTCCTCTTCTATGAGGATTTCCCACGTTTGATCGGGGTCCATTTTGACATCATTCCTGTCGCTCACCCTTTTGCCAACTCTCCGTAACACGCTTTTATCCACTCTATATTCATATGCGCACTCACCATTGAAGATCTTAGCCATCACTGGAGGCCAAGCTCTTCGATCTATATCTACAATCCCTTTGTTCTTTCCTTCTGCTAGTTTCTCCTCTAACTTTTATTGTCGGTGGAATGACCAGCACCGTCTCTGTCCTCTATCTCCATGGATGATCCCTCACCTACCTCTTAAGGACCAAATCATCCTCCACCCAAGCCAAAGTGGCAAGGTTGTGGTTTCATTTCTAAGCCAAATTGTCAATGTTGTGGTTTCATTCTTTTAATATTATACGCCGTAATGTTGTGGTGCATTGAATAATACCTTTGTGTCTCCTGTTTTGTTACTTGTTTGGTGTTTTGTTGTCAAGTCTAGTTCTTCTCAAGCTCGTTCCCATATTTGGTGTTCATGGCTAATGGTCGCCGCCGCCAACATCCGTATCCTCCATGGCCACCCGAAGTTCATCATTTCTCCCTAATCACCAGCCATGTGCAGAAGAAGTGATTTGACTACTTGAATTTAGATTTTGGTATGGTATTGCCATAATGGTTTCTGAATTTTCTTTGCATGATTTTGCCCAAGACTTAGTTGGCTTAGCTAATTGTGTTAGTTTGAATTTGTAGATGGGGAATAACCCAACACATTTTGTTGGCCCTGTCTGTATTAATCTTACTAGGGCAGTGATAAAAGATAAGTTAATTTTTTTAACGGAATCCAATTGACAGTGTGACACCGTTCAACACTGAAAGTGAAAATTTGGTGTTAACTTTGCCTTTAATTTTTACAACTGAATCCCATTCAATGATCAAAAGCAGAAAAAGGCTGTATACTCCTATACATCAACAAAAATATAGTTTAAGAATAAAATGGTACATATGATTTGTTGGTGTTTCGGTCGTAGTTTGATGGCTAATCATAATCTTCAGGATCAGCAAAAGGGTACTTATAGTATGCATTTCTTATTTTTGAAGGATCATCAGGTATAGACCAAGGATACTGCATGTCTGGATCCCGTGGGAACTTCCTGAAGTTTAGAAATGGTACCCAAACAATGAGCCTACATCACAAGAAAAACGAAATTAGTAATTAAAAGAAGAGAGAATCTAATCACCATGCACATTAGAATAAGTTGCATCAAATTGTAAATACTTATAAGAGAGGGTGCACTCACGCTGGGAAGAAAATGAAGACAAACATGAATTGGAAATACATCTCCGCAAGCTTTCTTCTGTACCATCTTTTCCAAAGCCAGAACAAGATTATTGGCTGCAGTAATTATAATTCTCCCAGTTAATATACTATGCTCTCACTATATATAATGGCAAACTTTATAAGATGTGATATTAAAACTTACTGGCCCAACAAGGAAGTAGAAAAAGGATACAACCCCCAATTGTGTCAAAATCCACCAAAGTTCTTGCGGATGGTTATTTTGTCCAGTGACTGCTAATGCTGCTGGATGGTCAACCTGTTCAAATAATCACCTTTTGTCTATGTTAACACACTATATAAATATTTTAATTAAACTAATAACCAAAATTTAGACAGTATATAAAATATCCCTCTAATATTGCCATTTTTTTTTAGTAGTGATATAAAGTGTAGCAAGGATTGAATTTCTATGTACAAAGAGTATAATAATCTCACCAAGGCCAAGAGAAGTGCTCCAATGGGCAGTGCCAAATTTGGTTTCTTTAGACTGATAGGATCATTTGCCTTCTGGCTGCTGCATTTTACTATCTGCAATTGGATAATTAATTATTTAATAGGTTAAGGTTAGATAATTAGTTAATATAATAGGAGCTAACTAAAAAATACGACTAGAGAATTGGTTGGTGGAATAAGAAAAGCAAATTAATTATTACATGTAGTGATTGGTTTGAAAGAGTAGAAGCAGTGTTGTTGAGGAATAGTTTGTGTTTGGAAGCAATGAAGAGAGAACGTGATGAATAATAGGGAAGAGGAGGTAGAGCTTTTAGAACATGGAGGCTCAATGAGCAGCTCATTTTTTGGTTAGAGCTGATCTCTCAGTTTGGTTCCTTATCCTTTTCTTGTTTTGTTCCATGGCAATCAAACGAGTGAGTGAATGATAAAATTCATAATTACACGTGGAAATGTGACTCATCCACACCACCACTCCCATTGCTTGTTGTCCATTCATTCAAGTTTTTGACATGTAACTAAAACTTTTATATACTAGTAGTTTGTAGTCTACTAACGTAACATATTTTTTTTCCTTCTTCTTTTTCTTAACCCCCATGAGAAAGGAGCTTAGTAACGTAAAATTCGATTTGAAGGTAAGGAAAATTTAACTAAATATTATTTTTGTTGGAATTCAAAATTAGTACTTCCAATTCCTTAAAAAAAATTAGTACTTCCAATTGATTTGACATTAACCCATGTTGATAAATCATTGATAAAACTATTTTTTTTTCATGAGAAATGAACACTAATAATCCAGAGTTTGATAGAGAGAAATAAAATTTCATCAAAAGATTAGAAACAATGGCAAATGTCAACCGTTAATATTTCTACCATTAATTAACATACTAAAACGAGGGAAAAGTACACATTCTCTATTCAATTAACCTCATTCCTCCGCTTCACTTGCCTACTTCGATATCAAAGTGTTTGCAAACACCACCCTCGATCAATATACACAAAGCTCTGGTCGAGTGTCTCCTTAGGTTATCCTCTCGATCCGGTTTGGATCATCACATAAGTCTTTTTTAGGCAAATTTAGATCTTGAAAATTGTCTATTTTAAGAGACTAATATAGTTCATTGTTGATAATAATTTTAAAGGTTTCATTCATTATTTTTTTTCTGAGGGATGGTTTCGTTCATTTTAAAGTTAAATTTTCGGATTCTTATAACTTTATTTTCTGGAATAAAAGTTAATCATGAAACTCAACAACTTTTATGGTTAGACTTTGGCTCTTTCCAACAGCCACAACTGGCAATTCACGAGAGGGAAGTCCGCACCTGAAGGCAGACTATATTCTATAGCCTACCTATAACTAATTGTGCTTGTGAATACGTCAGTCAAATGTAGAAATTCTGGTTGTGTTGCTGTTATATCTAGTATTCTATTAGAAATTGTCAAGCAAGGCAACCCTCCAGATTTTCAATCAATGACTCCATGCACATATTTTTCCAAAAGTTATTCCCCGTCTCCACCACTAGGTAGTAGGGCTGGACAGATTGGGCCGACCCGCGAAGACAAAAAGGCAAACGGGCGGGTAGAAACGGGTTGGACGGGTTTAGTAAAATAGTTTATATTGGGTAATAGTGAATGACAACCGGGGGTGTGGACAGCACCACTAGTAACCGAACCCGAACCGAATTGGGCTTATACAACTGGTTCATTTTCCTTAAGCCCCAACAGATTTTCCCAACCCAACATAAAACATCCTCCATATAAATACTCAAATTTCCCTGAAACCCTAGAATACATATCCGCCGCTTCATCCTTTCTGATAAGTTCTTCTCAAAAATCTTCTTCATTCATGGTTCATCCCTTTCTCTGATTGTACTACACCTATCAGTAAAAACCATGTCTTCTTCCATCTTTCTTTCTTCTTCCTTCTTCCTTATAAAATTTACAGTATTGACTATCAAAATTCATAAAAAAAATTACAGTAACATCATCGCAATCCTAGATCTGCATACACAAAATTACAAGAAGCATTCGCAAAATCCGACTATCGAATTTGATTTCTTCTCTTCTTGAATCTGATGTTATAAGATGTTTTTTTCTTTAATCATCAACCGTCAAAATCCGACCGTAACAACCGCCTAAATTGAAAAACCGAACTTGTGGTTAACCAAATCTGAAACGGACGATTTTGGGGCTTGTACTGTCACCCGTGGTTTACGGCGGATTGAGGTTTTGGGCCCGAACCCCGACCGAAATCGGCCGCTGTCCACCCCTACTAGGTAGCACTTTGGTGACATTGGTCAACCACTATGTCACAAGGGTGTAAAAGGACAAAAAATGCTTGTTAGTAAGAGAGAAGAAAGTAATGTTTTTTTGTCATTTTGAAACGTGTGACATTGTAGTTGGCCGATGTCACATGACATTGGCACCCCAATGTCACCAAAGTGCTACCCCTCTGCCACTAAGGCATAGATAGATGTGAGAACATATATGTAAATTTAAAGTTAAGTAGATAATTAGTTAATGTTTATTCTAAACTAGCTCATCTTTGATTCAAAACCAGATATTATAGATTAATTAAGACACGTAGTAAGCATGGTTTGATCAACAATTTGAGATTGTGTGAATCGAATAAGATTAGACTTTCACGTATTAAATTAATGTTCAAATTTCAACCGAAAGAAGTATCCATATTTATAGTATGGACATGTATAAAATAGGAATAACTCTGGTTTTGAGAACCTATGAGGAACAAAAAGACAGTTTGATTATTAACATAGAAAGAATGTTCTTCGATTATTTTTTTTCACCAATTATTCCGGCACAATACATGTAACACTAATACTTACAGTTGCATTCATCAAGTTTCGTAAATACTGAAATGATAAAAGACTTCAAAGATATTTGATATGTTGGACGCATGTTTGAACCCAGATTTCTCACTACACTTTAAACGTGTTTGAATGTGGTAATTAGAAACCGGAGAGTTTATGATATGAAATAAACCAAATAATGTTCGGAATTTTATAGGGAGGGTTTAATTTAAAAATTTATGTTTAAGCTAAAATGAATTATATTAATTTGGGTAATTCAAGTGATCTGATTGAGTTGCCAGCGCTTTAAGTGTAAATATTATTGTATCATTTGTCATTGCATTCAAGTAAACTGCTTGACATGCATTTGGATCATTCATAAGGAACTCAATTCTCAAATATTTTGCAAAATTAAGTTGTTCCAGACTTAAAAACCTAATTTCTTTTTTGGTTTTAATTATCGATGGTCTAACCTGTTAGTATGTATTATTTTTGAATCTTTTTTAAGCTCTTTTAGATACACCTTGTGCTTGATTGACTATTTTTTTTTTAAAAAATAATTGCATTTGGCTTCTTTTTTTTTATTTTTTTTTTATATATTGTAAGTAAATCTCAACCATTGACGTTGTTTTAAAAATAGTTATAATTAAAGTCAAATATTTTTAAGCAATATTTTTCCTTTAAAAAAAGTCAAATACTTTTTAATCATCCAACTAATAGACCTCGTGAGCTTAACTCAGTTGATATGAACAATGTATAATATATGCAAGGTTCAAACCCCGACCACCACACCAGTAAACACAATTTTTCTTTTGAGAGGAATAAATCCAACACATTTTTAAATAAATAAAAAATAAAAAAATAAATTTGATAAATGAAAAGAAGGAAAAAGAAATAAAGAATAAAAAAGGGATGATGATGGTTGATGGAACACAGCGAGGAAGGGGGTTGCTAAAGTAAAAGGAAAGGGTGTCTGAATTGAATTCAGTTATTGTTGGCACTCAACCTCACTTTCTCTCTCTAAATCGTAACCAAACACCTTTTTTCTTGTTAGAGAGAGAAAGCCAAGATCAAGATCATCGCATAGCATCAATGGGTACTCTTCAGTCTTGGCGAAGAGTTTACGGTGCCGTCAAAGATACCACCAAAGTTGGTCTCGCCCATGTCAATAGCGATTACGCGGTAATCCCTCCCTTTGATTCTTCTCTTTTTTCATGAATCAATTTCGCGATTATTATTTGAATAATTGTTTTCTATTATTAGGATTTGGATGTTGCTATAGTCAAATCCACTAATCACGTTGAATGTCCACCCAAAGAAAGACACCTTAGAAGTGAGTACTACTACTGATTTTTTACGATTCAGATCCGAATTCGTTGTTTTAGGGATTTTCATTTTTGCGAAATTTTAATTGTTTTTTTAATCTATTTTTGGATAGAAATTCTTTTTGCAACTTCTGCTGTTCGTCCCAGGGCTGATGTTGCTTATTGCATTCACGCTCTTTCAAGACGACTTGCGAAAACCCGCAATTGGACGGTATGAACTTCAATTATGCGATTAGTTGCATCGTACAGTTTGATTTTATACATTTCCTGTTAGAAGTTAATATGAATCTTAGGGGCGTTTAATTTCTAATACTGTTTTCTACTTAGAAAATTCTCTTTTTAACTTGATGCACTAATGTTGGGTTTGTGGCATTTCATTTCATAGAATAGTTACTATCAAATTCAACAGAATTACTGTTAGAGATGTGAATTTGATATTATTAGATGAATGCGAGTCTGATGCTTTTCAAACTTAGTTTGGATATCACTTCCGCAACTTAATTTGAAACTTTGAAACAAACACCATATCGTTTGTCACCAAAAATTTGTTGTTGTAGGCATTTTAATTATTAAACCTCTATCAATGTTGTTTCTAAGTGACAAAATATCACTATTTGATAACGATCGGTGACATTTGGCCTAGATGACACCAAATGGTGGAAGGAATTATGTATCAAGGATTCAGATCAGTTTTGATGAAGCTTGTTTAGTGGATGTGGACCCACTTATACTTGAGAATTCCAGTTCCTGCTAAAAAGCAGCATTTCCTTATATTTTGTTAAATGTATGCACAAATTTTTAAAAAATCTCATTAGGTTATTATATGTCAAAAGAAATTTCAATTCACTAATTCCAAACATGTTATGATGCTTCCATCTTCTATTTTTTTATGCAAGAATAAGATATCAGAGGATCAAGCCTTGATCTGATGTCCAGCCTTCCGTTATCTTGTTCGCAGGTAGCATTAAAAACACTGATAGTCATCCATAGGTTACTGAGGGAGGGTGATCCAACTCTTAGAGAGGAAATTCTGAATTTTTCACAAAGAGGAAGAATTCTCCAACTTTCAAATTTTAAGGATGACTCTAGTCCAATTGGTTATTTTTTTGACCTTATCATCTTTATATGTTGTTTTCTAACCCACTTGGTTTCAAGTTAGAGGTTTTCAACAATTATTCTTTGAATAATATTCTTGCAAATATATTTGAATTGACAAGTATAATTTGTTTGCCCGTGTGATTTTATTTGCTTCCAGCCTGGGATTGTTCTGCCTGGGTACGTACCTATGCATTATTTTTGGAAGAAAGACTTGAATGCTTTCGGATTCTGAAGTATGATATTGAAGCTGAGCGTCTACCCAAACCTGCCCAAGGACAGGAGAAGGTAATTCAATAACGAGTTATTATACTCCTTTTTGTTAACATGTCTAGTTTCAAGTATGCAGCATCTGATATTGTTTTATGTCAATTTAAGAGTGTTCACATTGAAAACTAAGCCATAAGTTGAACACTATTCTTTCTGACATTCGCCCCTCCCACACATCAAATTTCGAGTGAGAATATAGGTGTCTCAAATGTGTGTATTGTGTTTGAAAGTCATCAGTGTTATTTTAAATGCTTTCTGAAATCTGTTTAAAGGATCCTTCACACCTAATGTATCCTGGTGAACATTTGGCATATCTTTCCCCCTTTAATGGTATTAGCAGGAAGACATCCTTTTGTGCGTGTTTATGTTTGAGTTGTGTCGACCATGTGCAAGTTTTTCATATCTTTGTGCTTCTTGTTGGTGTTATGCTCATCGTTGTCAATGCTTTAAACGACTTGATAGTCTTTTTTCTCTCCCTTCCTTCTAATTGTCTATGACTTCCTTTCACCCAAGAACAGTTCTGTAAGGACCCCATTAGAATTTTTAATTTGGTTTCTTTGAAAAAAAAAAGTCAGCTGGGCCCCTCATCTTGTCATGGTCATCTAATGTTCTAACAGCAGACACTTTTAAATACTTTTTGAAATTATAAAATAATATTGAAATCATATAGCGATCTAGATCTATTGATTAACTTGACTAGTTTTTCAATTCAAAAGGTCACCGGTTACTGGTAGGACTCTGCAGAGCTCTATGATTTAAAGGTATTGCAGGGAAATATATTTTTTCGTCGGAACGAGGGAGAAATCCAACATAATACTTTTATTTATATTATTGGAAATGTCTATATTTCTCATATAAACTGGTCAGTATTGCTAATTAACAGTGCTAAAAGTTTCTAAATGGTTAATTGTTGAATTATCATAGCTGTTATTATTATCCATCTGCATTTTTGTTGCATGTAGGTTTCTTATTGTACACTATGTTTGTTTTCAAAAAGTCTTAAATATTTTTTTTTTTTTTTTTTAAAAGCAGGGACACAGCAAGACTAGGGATTTAGATAGTGAGGAGCTATTGGAGCAGTTGCCTGCGTTGCAACAACTTCTATATCGACTTGTTGGCTGCCGGGTAATAATGTGAAACATGTGGATAGTTATTGTTGTTGTCGTCGTTGTTATTATTATTATTATTGTTCATAATCTGACAAGTTTACTGTACACATCAATTTGGTTTAGTAATTTTTTTTTATCATACTATCATTTTCTTCTTTTTGATTATTTTCTCTTTAGATGATATAAACTGATTTTGTGCTATAAATGACACAGCCAGAAGGAGCAGCTGTTAGCAATTATGTGATACAATATGCTCTAGCTCTGGTATGTTGTCTCCTCTATTTATCTAAACGCACTCTTTGTATTAGGCTATTTATTCTAAAATTACAGATACGTTGGTGAGAGTAGTATATGTATATACACAAATTTGGATTCTCTATCTCTCTTGATTTGCTTTCTCTCAAATCTTTTTCCCTCCATTTTAAACATCATCATCTTGTCCGTATTTACACATGGCTAGGAAGCTTCTATCAGGCAATTTTGTGTTCGACTGAAACTTTATTGGTTTACTTTCCAAGTAATGTTTTAAAACCGGACCAGAAATTGAACCAGTGAGAACTCCAAATCATGGTTCAATCAGTTCAACCACGATTGAACTAGATGACTAGTAAATAAATAAAAAACAAAAAAAGAAGCAAAAAGTAAAACCAGTAATCAATTGTGAGTCAAACCAGTTCAATCTGGTTCGATTAACCTACATTTCAAATAGGCTTGAACTGGCCAATTAAACCAATTGAGCGAGCTGGTTCAATCTGGTTTTGAAAACATTGCGTTGGATGTATGGTAAATATGGTAGAAAATAGGCTTAAGTGGTTTGGGCATGTAGAGAGAAGACTTGTAGATGCTGCAGTAAGAAGAGTAGATCAGATGGAGAAGAGTCAGATCAAAAGAAGTAGAAGAAGACCTAGAAAAACTGTTAGAGAAACTATTAGGAAAGATTTAGAGATTGATGAGTTGGATCCAAATATGGTTTATGATGGAACATTATGGCGTAATTTGATCCATGCAGCTGACCCCACTTAGTGATAGAAGGCTTGGTTTGGTTGTTGTTGTTTTCTATTTATGTTGATTAAGACAAAGTAAATGTGAAGTATTGGGCATACAAATTTAGATTTGAATCGATTTTTTTTATAATTTGTTTGACCATTTATATACATTTTTCCATTGAAGTGGTACTGCAAATATCCTCCGTTGTTATTATTGGAATTGGTTTCAAGATGTCTCCAACTAATACTCTGTTTAGGATAGGGAGAGAAGTTAAATGATTATAGTTGTGAATTTGGTATTGACTTTATGGTCGTGCTCATGGTTAACGAGGCATTGTAAGCTTCATATCTATTTGTTGCATTTATAAATGAGAAAATTGTCATTATGGTCCTTGAATGTGTGAGGCGCTTAGTAGTCCCTAAATGTATTGAAATTGCAAACATATCCTTAGTGCCTCTTGTTAGTAATTTTTTGGACTTAATTGACCAATGAAAACCACATTCAAGGACAATTGACTATCTAAAAACAGATTCAAGGACCAAAATGACTATTAAAAGAGATACGTGTGGACGTGTTTGCAATTTTAATACATTCAGGGACCAAATTGGTTGTTTACCCATTTGTAAATACTATCCAGTGGTAGAGGTATATAGTTTTAAATTTGTTGTAGTTAGGTGCACATAAATTAATTTTTTGTTGTTGTTATTGATCTGGTTTTGGCTCATTCTAGGTACTGAAAGAGAGCTTTAAGATTTACTGCGCTATTAATGATGGTATTATCAATCTTGTTGACAAGGTAAATTGACCTATGGATTATTTATGTGATGAGATTAAGTTGAAATAAAAGCTGTTGCTGTTTTATGTTGAAAAGTGAATTTTCTTGTAGTTTTTTGAGATGCCAAGACACGAAGCTATTAAAGCCCTTGAAGCCTATAAGCGTGCGGGTCAGCAGGTGATAATTTGCTTCTTTTAGCTCTTTTGGTTAACCACTAGGTTTTTACATTTTTAATTTCATGGTGCTTGTGAAATACCTGAATTATTGCAGGCAGCAAGTCTTTCTGATTTCTATGAAGTTTGCAAAGGATTGGAACTTGCTAGGAATTTTCAGTTTCCTGTCTTAAGAGAGGTATGTCTGTAGTATTGCAATTTAATGTAAGGATTTAATGAGTTCTTCCTATTTCATTTTAATCTGGGGTTCCTATTGCTTTATTATTTTTCTTTTTAGCCTCCACAATCTTTTCTTACAACTATGGAAGAGTACATTAGGGAGGCACCTCGAGTGGTTAATGTTCCAAGTGAGCCAATGGTTAGTACATATTTTCTTGTGTTTTACATAAAGCATTGTTTCCTAGACATCGATGTACACTTTTCCTTGGAATTTTGCATTTGACTTTTAGACCAATAATTTGTTTCTCTGTATCAACAGCTTCAGTTAACTTACAGACCAGAAGAAGTTCTTGCAATTGAAGACGTCAAAGAGTCTGAAGAACAGGTGCCATCAGAACCTATTGATAATAATGTTGTTGCCCCCAATTCTGAGCCTGTACCTCCTCCTCCACCACCATCTCACAACCATTTTGACACTGGAGACTTACTGGTAAAATTACTCTGTCCAAATATATCCTTAGTTAATGTGATTTTAGGTCTTTTCTAATTCCTTTCCTTTATGCAGGGATTGAATGACCTGGAACCTAATGCATCATCCATAGAGGAAAGAAATGCTCTTGCGCTGGCCATAGTCTCCACTGAAAATGGTGAGCTTTGTTTTTAGTTTTCTTCACAAACTCTGCTGCTTTGCAAGGTTTAATGAATTGCTTTTCTCATCTATGAAATGTCTATGTTTTGTGAATATAGGCACTGCATCAGCTTTTAACCCTGGTGCTGCTCAGACAAAAGATTTCGATCCTACTGGATGGGAGCTTGCCCTGGTCAGCACTCCGAGTACTGATATTTCTTCAGTCAATGATAGACAATTGGTAGGACCTTCCCTTTATAGATCGTTCTTATAATCATAAATTACTGCACCATATGATTTCTATAGTATACTACTTTTATGCAGGCAAATGATGAATTTATTTATCACATGCATAAACAATAAATATTACATTGTTCTAGAAACTATTTGATGGCATAAATTCATGACACACGATTCTGGGTTAATGCATAAATATACTTTTAAACAAGTCAAACTTTTTTAACAGGTCATTTGATCTGCGAACATTTTTTTTCCCGATACCAAAAGGGTCCACATGTTAATATCACCGTGTCTGATAAAAATAAGTGAGATGGTCCAAAGTGAATGATTAGTACATCATAAATCCCCTAGCTTCAGCTTTGTTTATCATTCTATTTTTTGTCATGGATTGTCAGGCTGGTGGACTGGACTCTCTCACTCTTAACAGCTTATATGATGAAGGAGCGTATAGAGCTGCACAACAACCGGTTTATGGAGCACCAGCCCCAAATCCATTTGAAGTTCATGATCCATTTGCTATATCAAGCAACATCGCTCCCCCGGCTGCTGTCCAAATGGCAGGAATGCAACAGCAAGCAAATCCATTTGGTCCTTACCCACAGTTCCAGCCTCAGCCTCAGCCTCATCAGCAGCAGCATATGTTGATGGACCCTGCAAATCCCTTTGCCGATCCAGGATTTGGGGGTTTTCATGCAAATCCCGTTTCTCACCCACATAATAACAATCCATTTGGAAGCACAGGCTTGTTGTAAGAAATAAGATGCCCCTTTTTGGAAATGTGATGTATTTAATCAAGTTGGTTTTTTTGTACATTTAGAAGTGAGTAAATTGTTACACGAGTTTACTCATTTGTTGCTAGATACATGTCTTCTGAATAGAAGGCGTGTCTTGTAAAATCAAAGATGTATTTCATCATTTATGATATGCAAAACGGTGGGATTGCTATCTTTGAATATTATAATCATTTTATGATATAATACATGTTTATATTGAGTGATTGTACAGACAATGTGTTATATTGTTAATTGCTGCTTTGGAAATGAAACGGTTGCTGAGTTTACTTGGCTCGATAACTATATTATATTGCCATTGTCATGGTTCAGATTGTAAAACGACACTTGAATTCTGTCTTCGGAATTTATGTCAGTTTTCCCAGAGAGGAAGGGGTACCCTTTAAAATATAAAAATACAACGTGCTACCTTGACTTCCGTTGCCAATAAAAAACACGGTTAAATTTAAAGTTGTATAAAATATACGTCTTTGCGTAGCCAATTTATGTCAATAGAAGATTTATTCAGCATTTAAAGTTAGTATTGCTAGTAGTATATTATATAAAAGGGTGGAGATTGAATTTTTGACTTTCTTATAACTTCAGCCTTCAACTCCACCTGACTATCAAATCAACCTCTCTTTAGTACTAATTTAGGATAGCATATATAGTGACTTAATAGACAATTTCTAGCCAATTCGGGTACCATATTGATTTAAAATGGATGATTGTGGATTATTCTTCCATCCATGTTAGCTAAGACTTCGTTTTGTTGTAATGAAGTGTAGAAATTTCTTGTCTAGTGCTTAAACCTCGTTTTTCATTTCTTTATGTATAACTAAAAAAATCCAATAGTACATGTCTACATGATTGTTAAAGACTCCTTTTTATAATCAATTGCACATTGAAAGAAAGAAAAGAAACATCATTTAAATTTGTTAAGCTCAATGATCAAGCAGTTTGGGAATGCTTACTGGATACTACTGCCTTACAAGTACTTGAGCACATGACTTTGTAGATGTGAATTGAGTATATCCTCCCAGTACAATGCATTACGCATATGATATGTGCATACTTTCGTGACAATAATACTTACGTGTCCTCGTGCGTCTGTGCATGTGCATATATGTGTTGTGGGTGGTAAGGCATGAAATGTGAAGAGATAATTATAATAATAGAGGTTTTTAAAAGATAAAGAGAGGGCAGCTAGAAGGGATTAAGATTGAGAGGCAATAAAACAAAGAGAAAGCACATTAAGAGGAGATAAAAGCAAGATGAATAGAGAACATCTTGTCCCACATCTTCCAACACTTTGAAGTCATAATCATTACAACCGCATCTCTTCATATATGTTACTCCCTCCCTCCTTTGTCAGGTAACCTCTGACACACGTACCAATGCATGTTTTTTTATCTTTAATATTTTTAATTATCTATTTAAAATGAAAATTTAATATTTTGAAAATATTCATCGAGACGAATCTAACAACATCTTATATAACATTATTTATCTTTGTATATTAGTTGACTCTGACACATGTACCAATGCATATTTTTTTTTATCTTTAATTATCTATTTAAAAAAATTATGAAAATTTAATATTTTGAAAATATTCATCGAGACGAATCTAACAACATCTTATATGATATTATTTATCTTTGTAAATTAGTATAAAAATACAGTCAAAGTATGTCAGATCAAAAGTGTACATTGTCAAACATGTCATCTAATAAAGGACGAAGGGAGTAATGCTAGATTTGTCATTTGTGTCTTTTCCCCTTAATTTTGTTAATCTTTATATTAATTTATTGGTTAAAACCATGAGTGGAATCCAATTATTAGGTAACACTTCTATTATTCATTCTTACTTCTTCTCTATTACATATAATATATTTTTATCTGTTATAATAACAGAATCCTAAGTTTTAAGAGAAAAAGACAGTATTCCTAATGTACCTTTGCTGCCTAAAGATGGAAAAAGAAAACTGCAGTTTAGAATCTTGCTCCGATATGCTTTATGTGTGTGGTCATAACCCTTCGATTTATGGGATCATGATAAATAAAGAATGATCAAGAATTTTATATAGACTTTCATTAATATTTAATATATTACTTACACATGAATAGAAGGCAAGCAGACAACAAACTGTGCCGCTAAACTTTTTTGGATGGTAAACCAATCCTCGTAATGAACACAACATTCATGGATTTAGGAGACATAACATTGTTATGCACGACTATTTGGACTCTATGTAAAAGGTCAACAACCTCTGATGTTAGGAAGCCAAAAGTTTAAAAAACAAATGGTATAAAAACATGTTGCTTGTCAGAACACGCTTTCTCATGTTTGACCATTTTGCTTGACGCAGCTTTTAGGACTATCTGTCATATCGTAAAAGCTCTGACCCCTAATCCCACAAGTGGTGAAACCTCAGTCAAGTCCACACATGCATGTTTTCCTCCTACCCACAATTGATCAAGAATTGATTTATCTAAGATTTAAATTCAAATTCTCTCAAACAATTCATTTTTAACTAGCGTTTATAATTAATTGTTTGAATGCAGTCACTTGTCAAATGCACTAACTAATTAGGTTACTGAAAAATGTGCATACCAAGACTTAATCAAGCATGGGCCTTCTTTATGTGAAGCTATGGAGGAGAAGAAATTTAAAAATCATGGGAAGGAAAGGAGGAGAGTGTTGTGCATGTGTTGGCTAGGAATAGGGTGGTCCTTGATAAGTGGTACTTAAATTAGCTACCAAAAAGTCCAAAACACCACTTCATCGCTGAAGCAAACCAAACCCTAGCTAGGGTCTGTAATTTTCTCAAGATCAAGTTACTACTTTGGATGTCCATATGTCCTCAAGGAGAAGCTCTAGGCTGCTACATGAATTTAAATAAAAAAAATTATGAGGAAATCCAAATTACACTTTAACTATGATTCGAAAAGTTTTGAAAATCATTTCATTTTTGAATAGAATTTAATTTTTATAAATAACGAGCTTAAAAAGTTTTGCGCTATATCGGAATCAATTAAATGAATAACTTTTTTTTAATAAATCAAATGAATAACTTTTTTTTTGAGGGAAAATCAAATGAATAACTTTGAAAGTAGTTATAAATAGAATCAACCATTTTCAATAATCTAATTGGTATAACTGATTGACAATGCAAAATATTGTACATGCTAATTAAACCATTTTGAAAATGACGTAATGTTTAAATATTCAGTTTTTCTTCTTTCAATGATATCCAATTAAATTGAATTTTTTTAGGGATAAATTGAGTTTACTTGTTGCATATTTCCACCAATTGATTCCTCCGAACACTTACTTCCCATTTAAATGATATGTATGATCTTCAAGTAGCTTACTGGTCATTTCTTTGAAGAGTTAGTTTTGCATTATATATAAGGATTTAACGAATAAAATGGTGTCTGATTAATTTGTATATAAGAGGCTAATTTCACTTCATATTCTACCATCTAAGTTTAAAAAGTTAAAAATGATATCAAATCAGAAAGAAATCTCCAATTCTATTGATCAGGCAGATGCAGGGGCGGATGCTAGTATAAGGGCTACCGCGAAAAAAAATATTTGTTTGAGCGAGTAGGTATATTTTTATATCTTGCTACCCTTAATAATATATATTTAGGTACCCCAAATTTTATTTTAAGTGAAATAATTTTTTCCATCCTTATTTAGCTTTTGGTCGAACTTTGAATTATTTAATCCTATCGTACAGGAACCGGAAGATTAACACCCAAATGAGATAAATAATAATAATAATAATAGGTTTATTTAATAAATAAAATAAGACAATAGTAGGCCCACATCCACAACCCACCACACATATAAAATAAGTTAGTTTAACTCAGATGCAATTATGAATGAATTTGAGTCTGGGTTCAATTTTCATAAACAACTACTATTGTTGCATTTTTAGTATAATCCGTTCTCATTGAATCAAGTGTATATTTTATGAAGAACATTTTATATCTATACTATATATAAAAAAAACATCCCCTTTCAGCTCTTTTGGGTTGGGTTTTTCATTCAAAAATGCCCTCAATTTTCAATACAAATAATACGTGTAACAAATATATAAGGATAAATTTAAATATTAAAAAATTCTAAGAAACACGATATGAATATATATATATATATATATATATATATATATATATGTCTAGTTTTTTTTCTTTATCATTTAAAAAATGTAACAAATTAGATGAGTATATTTATACTTACTTTTTCATTATTTCAATTATACTCTTAAAAAACTTTTTCTACAATAAAGATTTTTTTTTTAAAGAAATAAAGATTTTTGGTGTCACTAAAATGCAACAAACATTTATATTTTTAGTTTTACTCAAAATCAAAATTTCATAAAAAAAAACAACGTTCATAATTTTTAAATGTTAACACAATAAACGTGCCCGTCTTTTCACTAGTAAGTACTCCCTCCGTTCCTTTTTAAGTGTCATTTTAGAATTTTAACACAAATAGCGAAGTGTATTTTTGCACATTTTTTTCAATTATACCCTCATTTTAATCCATTAATAATTTCCTATTTTTTTCACGCACTTTTATCTTTTCAATGAATTTAATACTTAACAAACAATTGTTAGTTACTACTCTCTTTCTCCAACGAATTCCTATTTTTTTTCTAAATATTGTGGATATCTCTTTAATTATTTTAAGTCTATATCAAAATTATTACAACTTGACATTAATCAAAAGCTAAAAATAAAAATTAATTTTCCTCCAACTCCTTTAACCAAAATTAAGGCGTCAACTATGACATCAACCAATGTTAGATTCACGTTGTGCGACATAGATTTGAATGTTGAAATCTCCTTTACGAGATTTAAATATTGTTGTTGAAACATCATTAACAAACCAACCTATATTTGTTTAAATTTGAAGATAACAAGAAACAAATTTTATTTTTAAACAAAACAAACAAACTTTGTTTAAAAAAGTAAACTTTAGTTTTCCAAATATATAGCATTAATTAGTTTTATTGAAAAATATAAGAGTAATTGACAAATCGTACTCTTAAAATACCAAAACAAAAGTTAAATAGTAACAAAAAATTCACGCTAAAAAACACTTAAAAAGGAACAAAGGGAGTAATAGTTATTTCGATTTTTTTTTCGCTTAAGTTAAATTAGTTTTAAAAAATATATATGTGGCCACCTCCGGTGGCGGAGCCCTTCATGGGCAGGGGTGGCCCACGGTCCACTAGGAAAAATTAAAAAATCAATGATTATAGGTCTATTTTGCGAGATTTTATACAATTTTATGTCGGTTTTAGGTTTCGGTTGATCCAAATTCCCGCAAAGTGATGTAGTGGCCCACCCAAAAAATTTAAATAATTTAATTATAGGTCTATTTTGCGAGGGTTTAAACAATTTTTCAACGGTTAATTTTAGTGGTCCATCCTAACTTTTTTTCTAGCTCCGCCGCTGGCCATCTCATAGAAATATTGCTAGCTTCGTCCTTGGACATATGTGCTTTCATTCCTTTGAGATTGTATAGACATAATGTCGACATCATACATACATTTTCATGATATTCGATGGCTAAAATAAAAATTTAAATCTATAAAGAAAGAAATAGAAAAATATCAAGGTTTCATTGTTTATTTATTGTGATACATACTGATACTGTGGATGCACACAGATAACAACATGCCATATTTCTCTAATCAAACCAAACCATATAGTTATTATGGATTCCTTCCTTCAGTACAAACCTGCATCTAATGTACACATCCAATGATAATTCAACGTATTGTCACGTAAGCTCATTTTAAAACTGCATTTCCTTTTTAAATATAATTTTTAAATACTTAACTCATTAATAAATCAGTGTAAAATTAGTTTAATTACTTTTTTTGGTTTAATTATTGAGGGGAATTAGGTTAATTACTTGACAAAAAAAAAGTTTAATTACACGGCGGTTCATATATATTTTGAACTTATATTATTCAAAGGCATTTTTTATTTGTGCAAAATAACCTTAACAGACAACCTCTCAAGAAGAAGAAAAAAACCTTAAAAGACAAGTATACATGAACAAATTAAAGGAGTAAATAATTGTTAAAAGAATTTATAAGAGGAGCTGAACCCAAAATCCGCAATCTGTTATCTCTCGACCACTTTATCACTCCTCACAGGTGATGTATTGATCCATGTTAAGAGACTTAAAACAAGTTTTATAGTGAGAATTTTTTAAATAAATAGAAATTAACACAATGCTTAGAAAAAATATTAAAAAAAAAATCAAGTTTTGTTGAGTCTAAGATTTAAACATAAGATTAAGAAGATTTGAATATTTCATTTTTAACCAATTAAACTATGCAACCATCGGATAATTAATTAGTTATATTCTATATCTATAACTAAATTGTATTTTTTTAGGCTTTTTTTTTCTTCAAAAAATTTGAAGTTTAAAGTTCGGGTTGTCTCGTAGGCCGACCTTGTTTTAGGATTAAACTCAAAGTAATAATACATGTTTTTTATTTTTTAAAAATCTGTTATATGGCACAAGGACCGAGTAACCAGAGAGGTTCAAACCCACTGTCTATTTGTGAGGCCTCATTTAAAGGTAAATCAAAATTCTGTATGAGCTAACCTATCGAGATTGACATCGGAGAAAATCAAACTTAAAACCTTAAAAAAAATATTAAAAAAAAATAAAGTTTTGTGGAGTCTTAAGATTTAAACATAAGATCATGAAGATTTGTAGCTCTCATCTTAAGGAATTAAAGTATTAAACTAGGCAACCATTGACAATTAACTAAATTATATTTTTCGTGGTCTTTTTTGTCAAAAATTTCGAGGTCTAAAGTTCTATATTGAACAACATGTCTCTTGGGCTGACCTTGTTTTAGGATTTAAATCAAAGCTATAATACATTTTTTATTTTATTTTTTAAATTCGATATCCAATACAAGGTAAATCAATAAAAAAACATTTAATATATGGATGCAAGTGTCACTATAATTTATTTTCAATTATAATATTCTATTTTTAGTTATATAATTTTTTTTTTATAAAATATAATTTTTAGTTAATTAATAGAAAGAGTATTACTATAGAACAATTTTGTAAAGTAAGTTTTATTTTTTACCTCGTATAAAATTAAATATCAATCTTAATTCACTATCCTTCAAAAATCAATCTTAATTCACTAGTCTTGCTAAAGTGATTTATATTGTGGTGGCGAGAGTATTTATGAATGAAAGGGAGTCAATATACAAATATGATAAAAAAAAAAAGGGTAT
>Ga0315915_1001832_pt1 | contig 26345 bp, 7 predicted proteins | sample MpolbnodulesMG_FD_207738 | JGI IMG/M metagenome (GOLD analysis project Ga0315915, IMG submission 207738) | Medicago polymorpha root nodule microbial communities from Los Angeles, California, United States - branched nodules | ecosystem: Host-associated > Plants > Roots > Nodule | place: USA...
CTCAAAAAATAGATTTTTTTAGAGGAAAGAGAAAATATGGTTTAAAAGATTGAACTAATTTTTAACAAAAAATCCCTTTTATTTAGTTGCATCCAATCAAACTAAATTATTTGTTAAAAAAAAATGATTTTTATTATGGTAAACAAACACAAAAGATTTTGATTTTTCAGAAAATCTCTAAAATATAATCTCTAAATTATTTTATGTGAAAATCACTTTTATTTTAATCCATAACAAACAAGCCCTTAGAATAACTTCTAAAAAAATAGATTTTTTTTTAGAGAAGAGAGATAATAAGGATTAAAAGATTGATGTATCAAAAAATTGTTTAAAAAAATATTTAAAAAAACAAACTAATTATTTAAAAAAAAATAATTTTCACTACGGTAAACAAACACAAAAGATACTGATTATTTTTCATTAAACCTCTAAAAAATAATCTTGAAATTATTTAATGTTAAAATCATTTTTATTTTAATATGTAATAAACGAGTCTATATTTATTTACAATTAAGATCTGTTTTTTTACCACTTAGTACTACTATTGTTTTACTGTTATCTGTTTGAGACAAATAATTGCGCTATTTCCTTGATGGTTCGTGCATTTGTTTGATCCATAGATCTCTTTCAACATCAAACTCTCTCTCTTTCTCTTCGGATCAAACAAACACACACACACAGTCACGCTCTTCAGATCAATCATTGTGTGAAGGGTTCTTTCTTCAAGTTCCAGAAATGGGCGTGCCTCAAAATGCTCACGACGAAGATGGAACCTTGGAGATTGGAATGGGTCAGTTTCCTTTATACCATTTTTTCTTGTTGATTTAACCAAAAAACACCACAAAGTTTGATGCTTTTCTCATTATCATAGAAAAACAAAAGGAACAGTTTTTAAGGGCTATTGAATTTTTGAAGTTGATAACTTGTTTGTTTATTCTGCAGAGTACAGAACTGTTTCTGGGGTTGCTGGTCCATTGGTTATTCTTGAAAAAGTTAAGGTAATTTAATCACCATATATTTATATTACTCTGTCTCTTTGAATTTTGATATGCTTGCTGCATATTTTTGAATTTTGAAGTTTTTTCAATGATGAGGATGCTCTGGTCTGTGTATAGTGTGACTGAATTTTGTAATGATTAACTGATTCAGGGACCTAAGTATCAAGAGATTGTTAATATTCGGCTAGGAGATGGAACGACTAGGCGTGGACAAGTTCTAGAAGTTGATGGCGAAAAAGCTGTTGTTCAGGTGAGTGAATGTCTACTAACTAATTGGCAGGTCGATCCATAATCATATGTAGTTGGATATATTCGCGCATCACACCTATCTTTGACATATAAACAAGACTTACAGCATTCCCATGTTGTTTCTCGGATTTTATGAGTTGATAAGGAAAAGCCTTTGGTGTTGTCTTTTCTTTTTTCAAGTTGATGTATAATGTATTAACTCTAATAACAAAAACTTAGCTTATATTAATTTAACTTTTTGTACCATTGCCTAGGTTTTTGAAGGTACATCTGGGATTGACAATAAATTCACAACTGTGCAATTTACTGGAGAGGTATAAACTGCTTGTTTCTTCTACTAGTATACTTTATTTCAAAATTTAATGTGATTTCTCTTGTGAATATATCTTGATTGTATCTGCTGGTTTGTGACTTGGTCCAAGAAACATTGTAACTCTAAATGGGTCAGACCTTTGTAATATGCTCACTTTTACTCTCAGAGCTATATGTTGTAGTGGTTAACATAAAATTGGGTTAATCAGTGGCTTGTATTTTAATATGCTGTCTTCTAAATTATAATAGTGAATAAATAAGAAAATAACAATCACATAATCACATCTAAATTATTGTTAAATAACAGTACTTCTATCATGAATGCATTGCTTCTTAAGTAACTTATTGAATGATAAATTTTATGTTATATATTTGTTTTTCGAGTGGTAACTTATAGAAGGGCATTTGGTTGTATAATATAGTATTTTTGGAAAACCAAGTAATTAAGAACATAAACTTCCAATACAAAAATAGATGTAGAATTGTGGTTTACTAAAATTGTGCCATTCATAAGGTTTGGTTTCTAAGAACTATTTCAGTATTAAATTTGTTCTAGTGGGTTTAAGTTTGATCCTTTGCAATCTGATTAAGTGTATGTTTGGAAAGTAAGATTTGCACGGACCCGTCACAAATCTATCAGGAAGCTATAAATATTAACTTCAAAATCACCATATATCAGGTTATTCCTACCATGATTCCAAACAGGCTTTAATTTAATATGATTACTTTATCTCCTCCTACCAATTTATCCTTGTGCATTGATTATTGAATTCTTTTTCAGTTTTATTCCTTGACTCTCTGTTGATAACTTCAACTGTTGACTCACATTTTTTCTCTCTTAATATGTTCACAGGTGTTAAAAACTCCTGTATCACTGGACATGCTTGGTCGCATCTTTAATGGTTCAGGAAAACCAATTGATAATGGCCCACCCATATTACCCGAGGCTTACTTGGACATATCAGGTATATAATTTCTTCTCTAGAGTTTTAAATCTGCAGGTTTGTTTTTGTCTTTAAAATGTTTTCCCGGCAATTCAGGAAGTTCTATCAACCCTAGTGAGAGAACCTATCCAGAAGAGATGATTCAGACGGGAATCTCTACAATCGATGTCATGAATTCTATTGCTAGAGGTCAAAAGATCCCTCTTTTCTCAGCTGCTGGTCTCCCCCATAATGAAATTGCTGCACAGATATGTCGCCAGGCTGGCTTAGTCAAGCGACTAGAGAAATCCGATAACCTTCTTGAGGTATTGTGGATGTATTAAAGTAATTTTACTCTAGCATGTTGCTTGTTCCTGAAATATGAGCGCTTCATACAATGTTACTTGTATTTCATATTTTCCTTATTTTGTTTGTCTTTATATGAACCTGGCTAAGGCAATATGGAAACTTGTATTAATCAGCTGTAGTTTTTAGGGCCCAAAGAGAAGTATCATATTTCTGCTAGCCTTTAGCTATTTTGTTCAATGTTGTTCTGCGATACGCTATTTAGTACAAAACATTGTCAAGTAGAGGCTAGAGCAGCGTTAAACGCACTGATACGCAGCGGAATTTAAACAAACAACTATTTTCTGCAATCTGTGATTGACCGTTGTTTTTGTTGCCTTGCACTCCTGTTAATGCTCATTGCACGTGCACACTTTTATTTCAGGTTTTTATGCAGTGAGAGAGTAACTCTTATTTTTCAGTTAGTTAATTCCTTGTGGGGTGCTTTTGAATCAGCTTATTTTCTAGTTGTTTATGATGGGCTACAAAGATTTATGCTAAATTATAGTATTACATTTACCGACATGTTCTTGAAAACTGAAATTAAAATATTAATTGGAAAAGATAGTTTATAATTTTTGGTTCCTCAAAATAATGTTATGAAGAAGCTAATTGAAATGGCCTAGCTTGTTGTTTTGGCGTTCACGTATGATCTATTTGTTGTTATTGCCTTCAAATTAATATGGCTATTTTCTACTTATTCATGTATTTGAACATATTACTTATACACAGTAAGATGAAGGTGGTTTTTCTAACAAAACTTATCTCAATGTATACAGGGTGGAGAAGACGACAATTTTGCTATTGTGTTTGCAGCCATGGGAGTTAACATGGAGACTGCACAGTTTTTCAAACGTGACTTTGAAGAGAATGGCTCTATGGAGAGAGTGACCCTTTTCCTTAATCTGGTAATGTCTAGAATCAGTATTCAATTGTTCTATTATTCTCATTTGTTTTTTGCCTTCCCATTATATTTTGTTCCCTCTCTTTAAATCCGACATATTTACATAGTTGTAATAATCAATACAAAATTAATCTTTTGCTTCGATAAGCTCAAGCACTAGTAAAATTCTGAACAATAATATTCTTTGGAAATACCAATTGGTGGATGTGTCATGTATAACCTTACAATTGTTTTTAAGGATTATCATACTGTAATTTTCAAATTTGGATTTCTTAACGTGCATTGACGAAATGATCCTTACCATGCTTGTTCTCATGCTGCTATGATTTTTTGCAGGCAAATGATCCTACAATTGAGCGTATCATCACTCCTCGTATTGCTCTTACCACTGCTGAATATTTGGCATATGAATGCGGCAAGCATGTTCTTGTGATACTTACAGATATGAGTTCTTATGCTGATGCTCTTCGCGAGGTAATACACCTTCAACTATAATTTTTAGAAAGAGGCAGCAAAGCAAAAGATAAAAACTTTTCACGGTCTTTTGTCATTCTCTTGTAATTATTGATTTATCTTTTTATTGGAATATGAGAATTCACCTAAAATACTTCTAACATGCTTCTAAGTATTTTTTCGAACAATTTGATTGTCAATGAAACTATTGTTCACTTCTGGATCCTTTAGGTATCTGCTGCCCGAGAAGAAGTGCCTGGTAGACGTGGTTATCCTGGTTACATGTATACAGATCTTGCAACAATATATGAGCGTGCTGGAAGAATTGAGGGTCGAAAAGGCTCTATTACACAAATTCCAATTCTAACCATGCCTAATGATGGTGATGAAATATTATTAATCTTTGTCAACTCTCTTGCGTAATGCACTCTTAATTATGACTGATCATCTTTATTAAATCTCTACCATACAGATATTACGCATCCAACTCCTGATCTTACTGGATACATCACCGAGGGGCAGATATATATTGATAGGCAGTTGCACAACAGACAGGTCGGTTATATTGATGGTTTTTGGCTGTTATATTGTACACATTGCTTGTTTAGTCACCTGAATACTGTACAATACATTTTTTTTCTTTCTTTTTTTGCTGAATGCTACCTAACATTTATTACATTATGTGTGGTATTTACTATGAAATGGTAAATTGTTTGATCATGTTTGATTGAAAGTTATTATTTTACATGACGCAAATAGGGCCTTAAGCCTGTAGCAAGTATTTAGAAATGGTTTACTGCAATATTTAGGTACATACATGAAGATTTAAATGGAATGTTGTGATTTGCAGTTATCTGTTAGATCACTAGAGATTTATATCATGTTCATTCTTGCATTACTGCATAACATAAAATAAGACTTTCATTTTCTTGATTTACTCTATTCTTGATGTATATTACATGGGTGAATTCCTTACGGAATTTGAGAATGAAACTAAACACTATTCCGTTTTTTTGAACAGATATATCCACCAATCAATGTCCTTCCATCTTTGTCTCGATTAATGAAGGTGAGGTTAATCTTGTCAATTTGGTGTCACGAGATTCCATCAACTGATAACTTCTTTTTAACTTTGTCTACTCTTGGATGAGTGAGACGTCCTTACACTTGATTCGGTCCAATAATCAACCTTTAATCTTTAGCTGAAATTTGTCACAATTCTGGCATTTTTCTAGCTAACGTAGGCATCACTCTCTTCAATTAAAAATTATATTATGGGTTTTATATTCTTGTGACGCATCATGGTTGTCTCTGCAGAGTGCCATTGGGGAGGGAATGACACGAAGGGATCACTCTGATGTGTCCAACCAGGTCTTAAATTTTACCTCTTTTTTGTTTACCATTTTGAAAATTTTCTCTATAAATTATCTCATTGGTGTTATGTTTTTTCGCCAGCTCTATGCAAATTATGCCATTGGAAAGGATGTTCAGGCAATGAAAGCCGTGGTCGGAGAAGAAGCACTTTCGTCTGAGGACCTGGTCTCTAATAATTTCCTTTAAAGATATTTTTGTTTATTATAGTGAAGTTGTCCTTGAAATAATGGTATTAATTAAGTTCCTTCTTTATTTTACTTTATTAACAGCTGTATCTGGAATTTCTGGACAAGTTTGAGAGGAAGTTCGTTGCTCAAGGAGCCTATGATACCCGTAACATCTTCCAATCTCTAGATCTTGCATGGACTTTGCTTAGGATTTTCCCTCGGGAGCTTCTTCATCGTATACCGGCAAAGACTCTCGATCAGTACTACAGCCGAGATGCTAGCAATTGATTCATTTATTGTTTCTCATCCAACAGTCCTTATTTCTTCTATTCAGCACATATGTTGCATATAATAAAGGTCTGAGTGGTTCATATTTTGAATTTCCTCATATAGTCAGAGTGAGGACCCATATATATTTATTTATTGTGCCAATTTTTTCCTGGGCTGGTGAGGATATTGGTTGATATCAATTTGGGATAGTGTTAATGGCATTGTGAAATATTCAGTGCAGTTAGGAGTTTTTATGATTTGCCTTGTAATTTGATTACTGAGAATACTATAATCAGGACGGTTATTTGTTGGTCACTGTTAATTTTGGCTTTTTTGTATGATTAGTAAGTGAAAAAAAACGTGACCGGTTTGGAAGGTGAAATAAATACATTTTTAGGTCATATCTCATTCAATGTGTAGCTCCTCAACACACTACCTAATGTCTATGGACATCTAGAGCGTGCCTGAATAGAGGATGATCCAATGGATCTTGAATAGACTTTGAAATCATCATAGAATTTAGATTGAGTCTAATTCAATCATATGAAATCAACCGGTAAGGTGAGAACTACCCAATGCTTAAGGATATATTTTCATCCTATATTTCATCATGTGTGTGTGTGTTTTTTTTTTCTTTCAAAATATAATGTCTTCTTTATTAGAGGAAAATATAATGTCGTTCTTAACAACCACAAAACTTGTTTTGGGATCAAATTGAAAAATTGACAAAACATTGATTGTATTTGTACATGCATTTATCACCATGACACTGGAAATAAGCTCAACAATATTTAGCTACAATTACAGCAGAGATTGGGGATCGATGCCCTAACTAAATATTTCCAGCAACCCCAATTGTCATCGAAGTTCTTTTCCAGTGATGTCTAGCTTCTTTTTTTCGTGTGTTCAATGCGTATTGCTCTAAATTTGTGTACTCCGCATCAACTCGATTCTCTTGGGGGTTCACCGGTATTCTTTCCAGGCGACAGTTCCTTCCTTCCATTTTTGGTGCAGTAGTCATGCTTTGTTCTATCTTGCGGTGTTTATTTCAAATTTGCTCTCAAGTGTGTTCATCCTTGGGTTTTCTCTGCCTCTCTTCTCAACTAGCTACGCCTCTTTTTATTTTCATGATTTTTTTTTCTTTTTTTTTTTCTGTCAGTTTTTTTCCTAAATTATTTTTTAATTATTTTTTTTATTTTATCAAATATATATTTATTTAAATAAAAAAATTAAATATTATTTGAAGTAATCCATTGGTTTTTTTCTTTTTTAAAGAGGTAATCCATTGGATTTTAAAAATTAGGTGGATGGACTCAATCCATCCATAGTCTTGAATGGATGGATTTCAAACCAATCAATTAACAAATTTTTTTGTTTCGTGGATGGATTGGATGGATTTTACAGTGGATGGATATGAATCTGATGGATCCTATTGCCACCCCTATTTGTGACTGGCCATTCCTTGTCTTGCCGAAGACGGCTGCTCTAGTGAGTTGTCGGTTAAATCAAAATCCTTTGCTCAAATCCTCTCGAGTGCTTGTGATATTCCGGTAAATTATTTCCCTCTAGGCTTGTTAATAGTGATTCGATATGCATAAAAATTTCTCAATAAGAATATGAAAATGGAGTTGAAGACCACAAGAGGAATCTTCATGGCAGATTATCGTTGCAGAAAGGAGATCCACCTTTGACTACGAGGGACCTTTATCGGAAGCTAACCCAAATTTTGAAAGAGGTAACAAATTAGAAAATTATATTATCTGGGGTACCCTGGCTAAAGGCAAGAGAATGTTGGTGCTGGATCATAGCACTATTAATAACCTTGATAATATAACTTGTTCTTCAATGGTTCAGTTACAGATACCACATATTCTTAAAAAGAATAGCTCAATTCTCAGTAAAAACTTGTTAACCAAAGTCGGATCATCTAAATTCTATAGAAAACACCTTGGTTGATAGTTTGGCTTTGGCAAAACACTCAATAAATAACATTCTAGATGATGATCAACATCTGGCTTTGGCAAAATAGTCTTTAACAGGAAAATCAACCAATGAAGTGGCTAATGTTAATCGAAGTTCTAGTGATAACATTGCTAATGCAACTTCTCTGGCTTTTGTTGTAAGAAACATCACGAATGAAATGAGGTTTGCAGCTCAAGAGGAAAGATCACCAAAGTTTCATTTGGATGACTTTGCGTTTGATAACTTTATCTCTATCTCTCTAACCAATTATTATCTCTCATCAAGATAATTTATTTTAATCGTTCATTTATCAATTAAATAAACTAAAAGTTATTGATGTCATTAAAACTCAATATCACTCAAGTATTTTCTTTCGACATAACTGTTGAAGTAGGAGGCTAGTTTCTAGGTAGGAGGCTAGTTTCTGTTCACTCAGCTGATTGGTGGTGTTATTGTTGTTAGATGTTTTGCATTGTCCTTTTCTATGGCACACTTAACAATCATATCTTTCTCTTCCGCCTATGAACTTGTTTGTTAAGATTGAAAACAATAATGTTAAGTTACACCCTTTTTTCCTACCGCATTATATACCTAAATGACATTTTAGTATTTTCATCTCATGTAAAAGAAAATGTTATGTTGGGTGGTGAGACCGAGAGTCATATGGCTATATGTCATATTTGTGTATGGTGGTAAAAGAGGTGTGTGTTATCTATAGTGGTCAACGTAGCACCACTCAATTGAAAAAGTGGTTATTTAATAGAATTTCATGTAAACAAAACTAATATGTAAATCATATTTTTACTTAAAGGTAATTTCTTTTTTTGTTTTTTACGTATTAAAATGATTTATTGTTTTTTTACAAGTAAAATAATATATTGTTGAAATTGGATATTAGTATCTGTTTTTTTTCCTTCAGACTTTACATCCGAAAACTGAAATAAAAATATAACGATTTTCTTCTTCCAAAAAATAATGTAAAATAGACATTTTTTTTTTAAATAATCTAGTGACTAGAAATTTATATTTTTTAAGGTGAATAAGAGCCCGTTTGTTTGAGATTTGTTTGAAAAACAATTTTTTTAACCAAAAAATCTTTTTTTTATAGTGCTTGTTTCAGATTTTTTAAAAATCCATTTTGTAAAAAAAAAAAAGAAAAATCATTTTTAGCCTCAAAATGAAAGACCATTCCTAGTAGCTTCACCAGAATCTTTTTTTTTTTTTAAACAAGGAACTCAAGTGTAAGAGTATCAGATCTTAAAAAATAATTTTTATTGATAGTAAACAAACTTAAATAGCTTCAAATTTTTTCAAAACTCCCTAAAAAAAATCTCTAGATTCTTTTAACCCAAAAACAATTAGTTTTAAAGTTGTAACAAACGCACCTTAAATGAGGTGTCCGACACATTTGAACAACAACCCTTACATATATAATGCAATATCCCTACTAATTAAATTAAGCTCACGGAAACTAGATATGTTCTATATTCCCCTAGAAAAATATTTTCTATGTTATTAAGATCATGGCTGTTCAACTATATCAAGATTATCACTTATAAAATAACCCAATGTCCCTTCTAAAATGAGAATGTATGACTTCTTAGGGGCATGATCTCTAGTAATTTGAAGTTCGGTCGAAAGGTAAATATTGACAAAAAAATTATACTATTAAGATTCGAACTCGGGCTCAATGCAACAATTTATCCTTCAATAAAAATTATTAACCATTTGAATCAAATCACTAGTTAATTAAATTGTTTTTTGAAGCACATACAGTTTCATAATATGATTTTCTAATCATTTTTTGTTGGCTTTAGTTTTTGTGTCAATACCCACGTTATCCTAAACAAAATACCATGGCATAAAGTAAAATGATAAGAAAAATAAAGTAAAATATAGTAAAAGAACAACTATCAGACAATTTAATGAGCTCTAGTATTTTCATTAACATCACAACTCTATGAGCAAGCCATTTTAAAATCTTCTTAATCATTATCATCTTTGAAATTGATACTTTATGAAAATAAAATGATGATAGAATTAACAATTGTACTATTAGTTTTAGATTCGCCCAAAAACTTTATTTTAATGTCTGATGTTTAAAAGTTGATAGAAATGATTCTAATCTAAGCTGGCTGAAATGATGCTGAAAGTCGTGAAGAGAGGTGATCATATATTACTTTAAATTTATCAAAAAAGTTATTAATGTATATAGCTTAAAGTACAAGAAATATTAATATCCTATGAGAGGAGAATCTATGTTTTTAAAATAAATGAGAAGATAATGTAATTTGAACATTATTTAAAGGAGACACAACACATATAACTTATCTATACACCACAACTTACTAATCCATGCATACATAGTTAGTATTTTAGCCATTCAAAAAAAACAAATAGTTAGTATTTAATTACAACAACGACAACACATTATTTTACTTTGCAACTGACATTGTGATGGGATTGCTATAAACATTTATTTGTTTTCAGAAAATGTTGAGAGAATTTATTTAATTTGAAAGATTTTTATTTTGAAGGAATTTGAAAGAAATTATTAAACATCTTTTTGAACCGAAAAAGGTACTTTTTACCTTAGTTTTTTTGAAGAAGTACCTTTCACCTTAATTAATTTAATCCCGGCAAATTTTTTCTCCTTGATCCACCACATTTTCAAATTCATTATTATTTTTTCTTTCAAGGGACCTTATGAACAAATATTAAAGTCAACACTGGCCGCATAAACATTTTAAATTGGTGAATGCTATAATGTCCCAGAGTTTTATTATCTGCACATTTTACTACTAAAAATTCCCGCATTTCCTACGGATATAGTAACTGAAAAGTAGTTTCATGTGGGTTCTTTGTTCGCAAGAAAATCCTAAGTTAACTATCATCTTTGTTCAAGCATTTTCTACTAAAGAATTTTAGTATTTTTTTTTTACATTTACTGCAGAGTTACATTAGATCAGTAGTCAGAGGAAACGTTCCTGCAGATTTACATTAACTTGTTTAATAAATCTTTGAAAAATTCCACAGCTACCCACTCCTCCTTTTAATCACTACTTTTGGTCATTATTTTTAATTAAATTTTTATATTTTTTTAATGTAATTATATAAAATATTGTAAAATCTTTCCAAAAAAAAAACTAGAATTGTTTAACAAAGCATAAATTAAATATGAATTTTTAACCGTACAAAATATAAAAATTCATATTTAATTCATGTTTTGTTAAAAAATTCTTTTTTCTCGGAAGATTCTTATAATATTATAAACTTTTATTCAAAATTTGATTCAAAAATAATGATTTTACATAAGAGTTTACTTTAAAGGAGGGACAAAAAGTGAAGATGAAAAACTTTTGAGGGACTAAAAGTTGAAGAATTTTTTTAGAGGGAATAAAACGGAAAGTTGAAGAAAAGTTGACATATGATAATAAGATAGAGTTTTGAATTCATGTCCAAACAAAAAATAGTTGAATTATTTTATTTACATTTGAGTTAATTTAATCGATTAGGTTAATGACCTAATCAATTCCTTAAAGAAAAATGGAAAACCACTCTTAGACTCACTCACGATAATTGATTAGCTTAACATATCTAATCGATTGGGTGTTGCATAACACCCACTTAACTCACCCTAAATATTTCGCGTTAACTTCTAAGTATTAAAACCATCTATAAAATAAAACACATATGTAGGAGGTTTTACACCTTCCCAATCTAAAAAATATAAAAAGAAATTTTGTCCTTGAAATTAGACTAACCTGCAAAGAAAACAACTGCAAATGCAAAATCTTCATCTCATCTTCAAAGTCCACATAACACTTACACCAGAAGGTCCTCCACGATTCACTTTCACCGTAGCGATTCAGTCATATTCAATTATGATTCCTATTTGATATCATCTTCGTCAATGCTTCCAAGGTGAAACTAACATTCAACTTAAGTGTATTGGATTTCACCATATGACTAGGATCATGCTCATACTTTCCAAGTTGTGATACATAAAACACATTGTACAACTTCAACAACAATATGTCTATAAGGAAATCTGATAAGCCATAATTAATATTTCCAAGACAGTTCATATGTTCCGATAAATCTATGCGTCAACTTCTTCACCTTAAAAACTCTACCAACTTCTAGTAGACATAACTCTTAAGAAAACAAAATCTCCAACTTCAAAAGATAGATCCTTAGACCTTTGATTACAATAACTCTTTTGTCTACTCGAAGTAACTTTTTTCTTATATTTAATCACTCTAAACTTCTTTGTCGTATCTTGAACTATCTTATATTCAATCACAAAATTATCTTCTAATTCAAACTAACAAAGTGAGGTTCTGCAATTCTTTCTATAGAAAGTCTTCATACAATTCCATCATAATTCTAGAATGAAAAACATTGTTGTAGGTGAACTCGATCAAAACTTCCCCCAATTTCATTTTTCTTCCAAAACACAAACTCTCAGTTGATCTTCTAAAGATTGAATAGTTCTCGCTCACGCCCATTGACGTAGGGTCTATAAGTTGAACTCAAGATTAAATTACGAGTTTTAAAATCTTCTTGAAGACTTTCTCAAAATCTATATGTAAACTTTGGACATTGATCTGACACAATACTTGAATGTACATTATGTAATCTAACAATCTCCTTTGATATAAATTGAGATAAGTTCTCTAACAAATAATCTATATTCATAATAAAATATGATGACTTAGTCAATCGATCCATGACTATCCAAATAACATCGCATCTTGATAGACGTCTTAGTAAAAAGAATTTGTTGTCGCATGTAAGTTCATGATATTCACCATTACACTAGGGTGACATATATATTTCATCTCTGAAACATCTCAGAGAAGATTTGTTTTCTCATCCTCATTTCTATGGGGAAAACAAGACTCTAACGATTGTCTACTACTAAAAAAAAGTTGAAATAAGGACATAAATTAGAGATGGGAAAAAATAATATTGGTCACTAAAGTTTTTTCATCATAACACTAACACAAAATTATAGAGGGATTCCCTTGTCTTTCTCCGAATTTTTGTCGCTATTTAAACCTTTTCTAGTAGTGTCAAGCTCAACAATCTAAACAAACTAGTAAAAGTTTTTTTAATTAATATTCTTTTGAAGAGGCTAAAATAAAATTATATTATCAAAGAACAAATTTTTTTTTAATTAATATTAAAATAACCTCTATATTTATTACAACACATAATTGTATACATTCTGAGGCCTAATCAAAGTAGAATTGTAAACTCGTAAATTAATGATAAAATTTGGAAGTATACCAATTTTATCTAATTTACTTTAAACTTTTGTAAAAAAAAATATCTAATTTACTTTAAACTTGCAAGACCTTATAAAAAATATAGTGCTTAATTTTGTCAAAAAAAAGATATATAGTGCTTAATGGCAAGTTATTAACTCTTTTATATGATCTAAAATCATAAACTCGGAAGAGTTTACGATTTAGCTTGAGAGTTTGAAAATTTTAAATGTTCTCCATAGTGATCACCATTGACATATGATTTATTTATTTTTTACAGGACGAACATATGCATGTTGACATCTCTAGAATTTGGATCCATATGATATGCAGGCCGGCTAAGGCTAATATACTGTAAAATAAAATATAATGGACAGAGATTGTGTGCCTACTATAAACATTAAACTTAATACTAATTGCATATGGATTTATAATAAGCTAATCACATTAATTTGAATTTTCTTTAAATTCCAAACAACCATATAAAAATTGTGTACAACCTTGGTCTTTGTATATGTTTATGCCAGCTGGTGAATGAAAACAAATGACAAGCGGTATCTAGGGAAGGATTTCAACCCTAACATGATATAAAAGAAGAGATGTAACATTTTGAGTCAAAACGACAAAACCTCTTGAAATAAGTCATAAGACTCTTATAAACAAATAAACAGAAAATAAAATAAAATAAAAATGTTATATATTCAATTCTTGTATTAACAATTAACAATTGGCACAGCTTGTGGTCAACAAAGCCTCGTACAAATTGCGTGTTTTTGTTTATTAATCGATGAAAGAAAGAAAGCAAAACCACTAATTTTTTTGTATAAACTACTTGTTCAACATGTGGAAGAATTACTTATTAGTTAAGGGTTGAATTATTTTATGTTTTCTCTTTATCGAAAGGTAACCTAGGTTTCCTAAACAACCATCTAACCTACCTGTCTCTCTCTCTATCTCTTTCTCCCTCTTTCACATTTCCACACATCTCCAAAGATATAGACACAACAATTTAACTTCATCCCATGATATTAAAAGTCTATAATTAACTATAATTAATGTGGTTTTCAAAGAAATTATTTAATAAAAAAACTTACATTGTTTAATCCCACCATGAATATTTTATTCTTATGAATACTTTCCTAGTTGTGAGAATGGCCGCAAGTTCCACCACTTTATTTGTTTCTCTGTCTCTCTCTTTCCCCTTCCAATCTCATCCTATTCCGTTTTCTCTGCAGTACTCAATTGATCCATTTGTTTTTCTATTCGTTTTGAGGTTTGAATCATTGGACACTCCTAAATCTAATACTTTCTTTTCTATAAAAAATTTATTCCTGTTTACATATAATTTAATTGTTCATTACTATTCTATAAATTTTTCTCTCTTATTTAATTACTATAATTTTCTATCTTTCTTTTTTGTTTTTCTACTTCTTTAGAAAACTTTGAGTATATGGCCGGCATAGACTTGGGTTCAGCATCACAACACTTTGTTCATCGCCTTCAACGTCCTGACCTAGAAGTTCATGATGAGAGTCAAGACCAAGATGGAAACAACAACAACCATGAAGGGCTTGACCTAGTTTCACCAAATCATGGTCTTGGTGATGTCGTTGGTCGCAGGCCGAGGGGAAGACCTCCGGGCTCAAAGAACAAACCTAAACCACCGGTGATCATCACAAGAGAGAGTGCAAACACACTTAGGGCTCACATCCTTGAAGTAAGTAGTGGTTGTGATGTGTTTGACTCTGTGGCTACCTATGCAAGGAAGCGTCAAAGAGGGATCTGTGTTCTTAGTGGGAGTGGAACTGTCACTAACGTGACCCTGCGACAGCCAGCTGCCGCAGGATCTGTAGTGACTTTACATGGAAGATTTGAAATACTTTCTTTGTCCGGATCGTTTCTTCCACCACCAGCTCCTCCAGGAGCTACAAGTTTGAGTGTGTTCCTTGGTGGAGGCCAAGGTCAAGTTGTGGGAGGAAATGTTGTTGGTCCTTTGGTTGCTTCTGGACCGGTTATTGTCATCGCTTCATCTTTTACGAATGTAGCGTATGAGAGGTTACCGTTGGATGAAGATGAATCTCTTCAGATGCAACAAGGGCAATCATCTGCAGGTGGTGGTGGCGGTGGCGGTGATGGTGTCAATAACTCTTTTCCTGATCCATCGTCGGGGTTACCGTTCTTTAATTTGCCTCTAAATATGCCTCAATTACCAGTGGATGGTTGGGCTGGAAACTCTGGTGGAAGACAATCTTATTGAGCTTAATTGGAGCACAAAGGTGAGTTGAATTCCATGGTTTTATTTTCCTTTGAATCATTTGTGAAGAACTACTGATTTTCTATTGAAGTCTTGTTTTTCTTAATTTAATTTCCTTGGCTAGGTATGTTGTAAGGACTAAGTTAATTAATTTCTAGGAACAATTTGTAAAACATTTCGCTTTGGTTGTTGGAGTTGTTAATTAGATTAGATTCTTGTGATTAACCCTTGAGATGAATAAATCATTGGCACAATAAACATATCTTTGCGTTTATGTTGGGTTAAATTTGATGATTTTTTTTCTTTCTTCTTCCATGTATCTAATAATAAATTTCTTTGTTTCCATGGATTAGATTGGGGTGGAACTAATGACAATGAAACTGATTTTGCTCCAATTACATATGTTAAAAGGAATCAAAAATAAAGTATTGATCAAACATAGATGTAGATAACTTCATGTTCAAAATAATCGACACAAATTGATTATATATTTGTCTTTTTTGTTGGCACACTCAAAGAATAATTAATTAAAAGAATCCAAACATTATTGCTTTTGACCTAATGAAGGTTAGAGCCCCTCTCTCTTATAATTAACTCCACCATAAACAAGTGGGGAAAAACAAATTATATTTCTTGATTTCTGTTTGTCTTTAATTCAATGGGGTTGTCATATAGAAGTCGTCTAATAAACATAATTTAATTCTTAATAATACTCAATTTTGTTCATATAGATAGCTAGCTAGTAGCATCTTTGAAGCATCTAACTTGATCCATCTCTTCCAAACTATCAATTTAGATTCGATTCAAGTGGAGAAGAGAAATCCGCAGATGGAAGAACAAATTAATATGTAGAATGAGAGGGCAAAAATATGATAAAAAGACTCTAAGTTAAGTGTGTTTACGGCAATTTTTTAGGGCATCTTTTTATATAATTTATCTTGACAATGTGTAATGTTTAAAACGAAAGGGGTGATATGAATTCAGTTAAATAGATTCTTCTATTTTTAAAGAAAAGTTAACTAAATTCTTCATATATATTAATACTATATTCAGTTATTGAAAAGAAATTTTTTTTAACAGCAGAAGATTAATATATTGATTGTGGAGAAAAAATACAAATGATACTTTTTTTTAATGTTAGTACAAATAGAAATGATATTATATCCAAAAATCAAGATTAAGTACAAGAGATACTTGACCAAAACCCACCTTGCACCCAAATGAGGTAACAAAAAAATATTGCCTAAACATACAATCTAAAACATTAGAATACCATTTAATATGCAAAATATCGTTATTAAAAAATCTATACTAGTTTTTTCCTTACGTCAAAAAAAAAATATACTAGTTTTTTCCTAAAAAAAAGAAACTCTTTACTAGTTTTTGAAAGAGACAAAATATATCCAAATGAAAACTCTATACTTACTTTTATATACGAGGATATATTTACTAAAAAATATATATACGAGGATATAGATTATTAGCAAAAAAAGATAAAATATACGAGGATATATATATATTTTTTTTGTATGCTTGGCCTATCCCAGATAAGCTAACTTTGATTGCTAGATTGAGTGCACATATGAAAGTAATTAATTCGTTTTTTTAATAAACAAAGTCCTTAAGATCATAGTATGACTTAACCTTACTCCAAACTCTTCTTACCTAACAAAAGGCATGTCTATCCATAAAATGTATCTTAAAAGAATAACATGTGCATGTGGTTTAGCCTTAGCTTCCTTAAATTATGTACTTGCACCCCACTTTCCTTTATTCTTTAATGCTTTAGAACATATATATACTCTCAAGTATTGAGCCAAAAGTTAGATTATAACTATCAGGTGCTATTCTACACTCTTTCAAAAAAACAAAAAAAACTATCAGGTGTTATTCTATACATTTAATACAATTATTTTCTCTCTTCGCACACAATTTTATATCTAGTCTAGTTATAATAAAGGCCGAACCTCAACCATTTTTATATGCATATGGATCATAGTATAGCTGCTGAAAACGTGGGGGTAGTTTAGTCCTTATATATACATTTTCTTATCAAGGACCATATGAAAATATTAAATTGTTCCATTTTACCGCAAAAACCAAATCCCCTATCATATATAGCTAGGTACAAGGGTGTTCAAAACCGAACCAATCCAATAAAAAAATCGCAAACCGAAACAATTCAAATCGAAACCGCAAAAAATTATATTTAGTTTGGATGTATTTGAATTTTTTTTTCTCAACCGTATGGTTTGGCTGGGTTTGCGATTTTTATTTTACCAACCAAACCAAACTGCAACATAAGAAAAATGTTAATTGAACATGTCACATAAATCAATACTCATATAAATTTTTAAAAATTGATATATTTTTTCTATTGTTAAGTTTCTTCTTTGTTTTTTATTTCAAAAATATATTTATGTACTACTTGAAATTTTATAGGATGATAAAATTTTAGTGTTTTACAATTCTTACATAATAGAATTACTTTTTGTTCACGTTTTTAATTTCGTTTATATTATTTGGTGAAAATAAAATTGAAATGTTGGATGAAATTTAAAATAGTGACGGAAATATGTTGTATTATAGCTTTTTAACTCGATTTTAATGTTGGAGACAAAAAAATTGTATTGTCTTGAAAATAACCGCACCAACCGATCCAATCCAAACCGCGTTGGTTTGATTTGGTTCGGATTTTATTTTAACAGTCAACCGAACCAAACCAAACCGCGTGCTTTTTTATCTTGCGGTTCGGATAATTTTTACCCTCAAAACCGAACCAAACCGCACCGCGAACACCCCTAGCTAGGTAAGAGAGAGGACATACAATGCGCCATGTGTTTTAAGTTACTAGGGTGTTTGTTTCAAGTTATCGCAGGTTTCTGAGAATGATAGTAATATACACTCTTATGTTTGTTACAAGTTTGTTAAGTTTTATTCCCGGATATAAAATGTTCATGGGAATAGCAAAAAATTTCTCAAGAAAATTGTGGGAATAAATTCATGTGTAACTATATATTAATCTCCCTATTTTGATGGTTCATAGGAATATTATAATGTTAACAATTGTTTTAAAAAAAGAAATATTATAATGTTAACCAAACATTTTTTTTTAAATATCTTAAAATAAAGTCACATCTTTATGTTTCAAATAATGTTATTCTTACGAATAAATTTATTAAACTTGAAACAAGTACATCCGTATAATAAGATGTATGATAGTTGTTAGTATGGTCAAGATGAATCTTATTCTCATTGAAAGGAGATAAAAGAGTAGTATTACAAGATTAATTAAATATTACTTGTCCCCCCCCCCCGACGAAACACAATTGGATGCAAACAATTGGATGCAAAGCCTTAGTGTTTGATATCAGCTGGTGGTTGGATCTAACACAATTTCATAAAACCGGCTTGTGATGTGAGAATTGCCCCCACTTAAAGACCGAAGGTTTTAACTTAAATATACGGCCTTTTCCCTACTTTATTTGTCTTAATTGCATGATCACATATCATGAATATGAGATGTTCAAAAAATTATAAAAAGTAAAAACCGATATTGTTTCCAAACTGATTTTTTTTTTCTTCTTTGTAACACTTTTATTATATATGCATTTTGTAAGGGTGTTCCCATATACTTAGTTACAAGGATGAAAATGAGTGAGTAAAGCCGAACTCGATTGTTCAGTTTAAAATTTATATTTAGTTTGATATGAATATTTGTCTTCTACTTAAATTGAACTCGATTTAAGTTCCCAACTTCCATTTTTAAAAATAATATGCAAAATATCAATAGACAATTCTTGATAGTCATCTTGATTAAAAAAAAATTAAACTAACTAAAATACTTACATAAGATTTTCTCTAGGCCCTTGATCCATTTTCATGGATCACAAAAAGAGCCACTACTTTGGATTGTTTTTTACGAGAACAATTGTTTATGTCCGTTAGATTGTGTCAAACACCTTAGATTAAACTTAAATAAAAAGTAAACAAATAACACATGTGTTCTCCCCATCACCAAATCATTCTGCACTTTTGCTTTTTGTGTTGCTCTTTCATGGTTATACCCACCATCACTGGTTCATAATAATAGAAAACTAGTTCATATATCGACGATATTTTTGTTAAAATTCAATTGTAACAAAACCCTCTAAAAAAAACGCAACAGAAGGAAGAAATTTTTAAGATGTATTCTTAAAAGCGCGTGTCTTTATGGCCCTACACATCCATCCCAGTTTTAACGAACGGTATTCTGCCCCGAATTTCATTGAAATCGGCCTCAGTTCCACATTCGCACAGGTGAGTCTATCAAGAGTACTCCTTTACCTATGTACTCCACTCAACATAGAGCATAAATCTCATTAAGAGTTTTCATTATCCCATCATTTTGTCACTGCATGACACATGCTTTCTTACTTTTATCATAGCATGTTCTATCACTTGTGACTTGTTATTGCCCATTAAAACTATTTCTTGGGATCTCCAATCATGTAGGTCGGGTTACCATCACTCGTGATCTTTAGGCATTAGTCTCATCTTATTGGAAGTGTTTAGGACTTTCTTAGTTATTCCTTTCGTCAAAGGATCAACTAATTCTTCATCAAAACGTTTACGATATACTATAACCGTTCTTTTAGAGCTCTCTAATTATTTTGTGTTCATGCCTTAATTATCGTTTCTTACCACTGTGGTAACGATTCTCAATTTTGTAATAGTTGCATTACTATCACAATAAATTAACACTTCTGACAACGGTTTCACCCACTAAGGGTTTTCAACTTGCAAACATCTTATCAACTTGCTTCTTCACTAGTTTTCTCTAGTGTTCTCATCCCAGATACATTCCATAGTGGACTGAGTCAATATTATTTGTTTCAACAAACAACTCCTCTAGTGATGCTCAATGTGTAGCCACTGGTCGCTAAATACCCATACGAAGGATGTTCTCTTTTGTATCTTGTACCATTCAAGTACAATATGATACTTCTCATAATGTAATCCTAGAGTCATAGGGATCTTAAGGAACCTTATGACTCTTTCAATAGCATGTCAATGCTTCTCACTTGGTCTACTAGTAAACTTGAACAAGAGTCTCACGATGTTGACAGTGTCGAGTCTAATGGCAAACCTTAGGACTGCCACTGATGCTCACGTATTTTATTTGTCAAAAACCATCTCAAGTATTCTTAAAGAGTTTTACATTTGGATCATAAGGTACGCTTGCAAGTTTACAGTCAAATAATTACATTTTCTTAAGATCTTCTCAACTTTATGAGATTCGTCAAAAAAGTTCTCTTTTCTGATCTAGTAATCTTGAAACCAAGAATTACTTCAACTTTGTCTAGGTCTTTCTTATCAATGTTGTTGATAAACAATGATTTCACATAATTTGCAACATGAATCTTTGAACCAAATGTGATTTCACATATAGTCTACATGTTATTTCCATTTTTGTAGTAAATACATTTTTCACTTTCATTCACTTTATACTCATTCGATAGCATTACAATGCCAAATTTTTAATGTCATTCCTTGGGAGTTTATTTTATACCATACAAAGAATTATCTAACTTACATTGTTTTCTTGTCAATGAATCACAAAATTTTCAAGTTGTTCCATATATATTTCTTCTTCTAGTTCACCATTTGAAAAAGCAACTTTCAAATCCATTTGTATACTATCAAGTTATGAACAACAGCTAAAGCAACTAGCACCCTTATGGATATGATTCTAATGACTGGTGATTAAGTGTCGAAGAAATCTATATTTTTTCTCTTTGACTAAAACCTTTTTTTTTTACAAGGTGAACCTTTTATTTAGCAACCGAACCATCAAGTTTTAGTTTCTTTTTTCCAAAATCCAAATACAACCGGTTAATTTGCAACCAGGAGGCACGTCAACTAAGTGTCATGTTTCATTAGACTATATAAAATCCATTTCATTGTTTATTGCTTTTTGCCATAATTCAACATCCAATGAGGATATAACTTCTTTAATGCTTAATAGATCTTCGTTCAATGTATAAACTATATAACCAGGTCCATACTCTTTAGGATTTCTTGCTTTCTTACCTCTTTGAGGTTCTATAACATTTTATACGATGTTTTTATAACTATTTCTGATTACTGGAATGTGATGAGATATAGTGCTCCCACTAGTTCTTAACTTTTAAAGGGAAATTATTTTGCCCCCACTAATGCCGTGTTCCCACTAGAGCCTCCTCTAATGCCCCCACTATTCTTTTTTGAAAGGGGTATTTATTTACATAGAAATCAACATCGTTTGATTCTATGATCACTTTAACATTTAAATCATAAAATCTATATGTTTCGCTATTTATAGCATACCTAATGAATACACATTCATAGTCCAGACAATCCCAAGTTCAAAAAATAAGACACGTTGAGTTGTCTTTTCTTCAAAACTTCTTAATTAGAATTTTTGTTCTTAGACTTGGACACTCTATCTAACATAAATTTCAATTTTTATTATAGAAATTGAACATATCAAGTGTATAAATTTTATTTTTCAAAATTTACAGTCATCAATAAATATGATAAAATATCTTTTTATCATTTCTAGTTTATGTGCCATCATGTTCGCACATATAATAGTTTATTAAGTTTTGAGGTTCAAATTCTCTAAACACTTTTTAATATGAATTTTTGGTTCATTCATTTGACTACAAAAATAAAATTGTTTAATCATATAACTTTGAAATTAAGTTCAATTTACTGAAGTTTAAAGTTAAACTCTTGTTCACATGATAAATTTTGACAAGTCAAATATTAAAATCACACAACTAATAAAATAGAAGGATAATTTAATTTTGAACATAACATCAAAGACACCGTCTTTTTTCAATAAAAATACATGATGTACAAGTCACTGGACCTTTTCTTTCAGGATCAAAATCCTAAAATAATTGAGTGCTCGAGTTTATATTCGTCTACCGAAATTGGTGCTCTAGCATATAGTTATAATCAATAACATAAATATATGTTGTTGCATTAATTTACCAAAAAATTAGTTCATGTGTTGCTTTGGTAGAGAAGGCAACATACACTCAACTTTCAAATTATAACCTTAGCATAATTTTGCCATAGCAATGTACAAAATTTTCCAATACATGACCACCGCACTTTACCGACCTCGAAATGTTGTTTCGAGTAGTTTGTTATATCTTTGTCAACTGTCAAGGATTAAGTAGAAAATTAAAGATGATGCAGCAACACTCGAGGGTTCTATTTACTTAACAGTTAAAGTTATCTGTTCACAGTGCGATTCTGATAAATTTCAAGCAGATTCTAATTCGCATATGTGAATTTCTTTGTGTTGTTGTTATAACAATGAACATTTCATTGTTTCACTTAAAAGATGTATTTTTTTAGCCTGATTTATCCTTGTTTTATTTTGGGACAACATAAGTTCAATAAATAATTTTTTCGGTAGACATAGCATTACGAAACGTCTTAAACTTGTTGTTTTTGGATTTCCAAATTGTTGTATTTGGATTTCCGAATTCTATTTTGAAAAATAATAGCTACCAAAGTTGGTACTAAGTTGAGTAACGAAAGTTGCTCTCTTTAAGACATTTCATGACACTGTTCAAAGTTGTACAAGGCAGACTATCAACTACGCCGCATCCAGCATAAAACAAGCACATCTACAGTTGTGTGGTTAACTACTGCACTGTAAAAAACAATTCGAGATTTACACCCTCAAATATGGTACTAATACCACTTTTTAATACTGAAATCATTCTAATATGATACGGTGACACTCTGTTATGGTGCTAAGACAACTCAAATATGGTGTAACCACCATTCTAACCTTTAGTTTCTCTAAGGGAAGAAAATATCAAAAAGGTCTATACTTTTAAAATCATTTATAATTCTGAAAGGGATGTTATTCCTAAAAAATGGACTTTGATCTTAAAAATAATCTTTATTCCAAGAGACTATGCACTTAAGACCATTCTTAATTCTAAATGAACATTATAACCGAAAATGGACTATGGTCTTAAAACTTACGAAAGGACAGAAAAAGGAGATGAGGAGAAGAATATCTCGTTAACACAAGCTGAAGGGAGAAGAGTGAAAGAGTTCTCGACAACTCAATAGAACTCTTTGGTGTGATTTTTAAACTATGTGAAATCTCCTTTTATAAAGTAATTTGGAGAAAATTAAGAATTAAGTAAAATTAAAAATTAAGCAACCCACAGGTAAAAATTTAATCGGATAAGTTCGAAAATAAACAAACCCATAAAATTATATGAAACAAACTAATGAAGGAAATATAGGAAATTCAGATGGATTCTCAATTTTATCGCATCCAGCGTAAGTTAAAATTTTGGAACTCTTTCAAAAAAACATAAGTTAAAATTATAGGAAGTCATATCCATGAATAAAAAATAATAATTACTATTATTTACATCATTATTAAGTATTTAAAATTAAATATCATATGTGTGTTCTATTTTATGTGGGACCTCCACACTCTATTTTTTTCAATTCACACAATACAAGATTAAAGTTAATTACTTGTTTAATCTTTCAACCTTCCAATTTTTTTCAACTTCACAACAATATTTCAAGAAAAACAAATGGTTCGATGTTTTCACCACCCCTTCGCACCATACGCAACAATATGTTGATGCATTCGGTTAGATAATGTTATCGCTAAATTTAATTTTGTCAAAACCTTATCTCAAAGAAGTTTAAAAAAAAAGTCACCATCTTCAAAGGGGTCAGACATATCCAAAGAAAACCAAAAACACGCTCCTCCACTTGCCCCAATGGCATGAAAGGGACTTAAACACGGAGTTCAGGTATGCTTCATTTAGGCTAAGCTCCATTTACTCCATTTAAGGTATGGATGCAAGACATGTGGCAAAAAAAAAATCCAACGGTTGAGATTTTAAATTAAAAAACAAATATTTGTTAAATAAATACATAATAACAACAAACAAATTACATTCCCATTCTACAAAAAAAAAATCATAATCCCTTCTTCTCTCATATTGCCGCCACCTGCGTGCAAACGAATCATGTACCTCTCTCTTCTCATTTGACCTTCTTCCTTCTCTTATGCTTTCCTTTCATCATCTCTTCTCTCAACTCAGATCCTTGTTTTTCTTTTACCCATCTCTTCTTCATTCCTTTCTAATACAAATTTTCTTTTTGTAATTTTAATCAACAATTGTGTGTTATTTTAATTTCAATTTTGGAGAGGAGCTATGTTCTGAAGATTGATTGTGACTGCTACGAGAAGAAGAGGAACCTGATTTTTTATTTTGAGGGAATTATTGTGTGTTTTTATTAAACAAATATTTGTTTTTTAATTTAAAATCTCAACCGTTAGATATATTTTCTTGCCACATGTCTTACATCCATATCCTAAATGGAGTAAATGGAGCTTAGCCTAAATGGAGCATACCTGAACTCGTTCTTGAATGAGGCGGAATTTATCTCATCTTATCTTATAGTAACATACCAAAAGAAGAAAAAGATACACGCAATTAATACTTTCGTTTGTGGTGATATAACAAACGTTTTTGTGGTGATAATATAATACTTTCGTTTAATATAGTTATCACAAGTTCAACACTTCAAACCCTAATCTTCTCAACTCACAAGAGAGTTTGTGAAACAAATGGAAAACAAAACCATATCCACCAAGAGTGTCCATTGTCTGGTGTTGCCATTTCCATCATATGGTCACATTAATCCAATGCTAGAATTCTCCAAGCTTTTACAACACCAAGGAGAAGTCAAAGTAACACTTGTCACCAACCTTTCCAACTACAACAACATACCTAAATTGCCACCTAATTCCAATATTACAATAGAGACCATTTCTGATGGTTTTGACAAAGGTGGAGTTGCTGAAGCAAAGGATTTTAAAATTTATTTGAATAAATTTTGGCAAGTTGGTCCACAATCTCTTGCTGATCTTATTAACAAACTTAATGCTAGAAACGACCATGTTGATTGTCTTATTTATGATTCATTCATGCCTTGGTGCTTAGATGTTGTAAAGAAATTTGGAATTGTTGGTGCTACTTTTCTAACTCAAAATCTTGCTATGAATAGTATATACTATCATGTTCATTTGGGAAAGTTGAAACCTCCCTTTGCTGAGCAAGAGATTACTCTTCCTGCACTTCCTCAACTGCAACACGGGGACATGCCTTCTTTCTACTTTACCTATGAACAAGATCCAACTTATCTTGATATAGTAGCTAGCCCAATTCTCTAATATTCACAAAGCTGATTGGATCCTTTGCAATTCCTTCTTTGAGCTGGAGAAAGATGTAAGTAAAAAGTTGAGATAATTTCACAATATATTTGATTTTCATGCTAAAATTTGGTCCTTGTCCCTTGCACTCAGTGGCAGATCTTGAGTTTTTTTTGTTGGAGGTGCCAACATTTTGTGGAATATACCTCCAACATTTTGTGGAATATATATTAACCGGTTTCAAGTTCCCGCATGAACAATTTTTTGAACAAAAGAAATAAAAAAAGAGGGTGAGGGAGGATCGTACCCACGCCTGCTTGGGAACTATGCGACTCCTTAACCACTGGAACAACCATGAATTATGTGATATGATATGCTTAATATATATGATACTTATAAAAACCCTGGAGGTGCAGTGGCACCCGCGGGTCTCCAAGGAAATCCGCCACTGTTTACGCTTCCTCTTTTTTCATCTTTTTAAGATATTTTCAAATCACTGTTGTTGTCGTCTTGGTTGAGAATGTCGACTTAGTAGAGATCACGAAGTATCAACCTAGTTGAGATTGTCATCTCCCATTCTGATGATTCGTCTCAATTGATTTTAAAATATATATATATATA
>Ga0315915_1001834_pt1 | contig 26344 bp, 18 predicted proteins | sample MpolbnodulesMG_FD_207738 | JGI IMG/M metagenome (GOLD analysis project Ga0315915, IMG submission 207738) | Medicago polymorpha root nodule microbial communities from Los Angeles, California, United States - branched nodules | ecosystem: Host-associated > Plants > Roots > Nodule | place: USA...
TATTGTTGTGCAATAGAGTTGTATTTTTGCTTTCTCTGTAATGTCCAGCATATTCTAAAAGCTGTTTCTTTGTTAAATTTGCAAAGTGGTTCAGAAGCTTTTTATTTTGAAACAACATACATTATGTTATGACTGAAAATATACTCCCCAAATTTGGGACTATTTGATATAATTATTAGCAGACTAGAAGCTAATAACTTTTGAAGTACTAAAATTACTTGGTTGTAAATTTTTATGTTTTTGCTTGTGTTTTGAAGCAAAAATTAGTTCTAAACGATTATCTACTATTTTTTTTGGCTTATTTTGGAAGAGAACCTCCTCGAGGGATGACAGTAGGTAGTGTACTATAGTGCCCGTTTCTATACTCACAGTTAGAAAAAATACCCGTATCTGCGTGGTTAACAATTTCATTATCTGTACTCGCAGAGCAGCGAAGTACCCGTATCCATACCGATTACCCGCACTTTTCACTATAATAAATTGATAAATAACATTAGGAGCAACAACAATTTTAAAATACCAAACTCAGCGTGTGTTGGAAGACACACTTTTCATGGTGGAATCTCACAGTTGAACCAGAACTGCACTTTGACGTGTTGGACTACCACACATTGAATCGGTTCCCACCGCGTTCCCAAACACATTCTCTGAACTTATCTAGGAAAGGTGCCAAACTCATCCTTATTATCAAGTTACAAATATATCTTTCAAGATTTATTACCACCTAAAGCCTCTTTAGCAGTCACCTCATTATTAAGCTGTAAGATCATCTTTTTGTTATAACAATGCTGGAAATTTAGCAGTCACTCATAATGGGTATTTTTTCGCTGGTACCCAACAGCGTTTACTCATACCCGTACACATGCTCTCTCTATCTTGCATGTGTCTTTATATGTCTCATGCTCGGTCCAAATCTACTTGTGTTGAAGTCTAATTACTTGGTAAATTTTGGCATTGAATTGGTGGATTGAAAACATGGTTTCAGTTATTGCGATCTAATTTTACAGGATAAACTACCTGAAGCTCGTGTTGTTTATTGCTCAGCAACTGGTGCATCTGAACCTCGCAATATGGGTTATATGGTTAGACTTGGTCTTTGGGGAGATGGAACTTCTTTCTCCGAGTTCCGGGAATTTCTTGGTAGCATTCTTATCTGTTCTTAAGTCTTTCCTTTCCTTTTTTTATTATCTTGTTATTGATCTTCTTCGTTAAATATTTTTTTGGATAAATTATTCTTGCACTTCTTTTACAGTACTTGCTGCTGCAATGTTTTGAAAGTAATTATGCTCCTCCAGTTGATGATGTATTTTTCTTCATGAACATACTGTTTTTTTTTTAAACAACTTTTTGACCTGTATTATAAATTCGGAAGCATTTATGAATGCATTGATGGATAACTAATATTTTACAATTGTTTAAATTTCAACTTACTACAGCCACATAATATAAAATGTTCTAGAATTTTGTATATACTTGCTTTCTACATGTGTTTTCCCCATGTGCCCATCCCCTTAGTGTGTAAAGTTTAGTTAACTATTTGAATTTATACATCCAGGTGCTCTTGATAGAGGGGGTGTTGGAGCTCTAGAATTAGTTGCCATGGACATGAAAGCAAGGTATAATATTTCCAAGTATAAATGAACACTTAGACTTGAGAACATGCATGCTTATGAAAGAATATTGTTGACTTTTCTCATTGTAGGGGGATGTATTTATGTCGGACACTTAGCTATGAGGGTGCTGAGTTTGAAGTTATTGAAGCGCCATTAGAAGATAAAATGATGGTATGTGACACTGATTTGTTTACTAATACTATCTTATTTACTGAAGCTGCAATTGCTCTACAGAAGAAACAATGATGGAGATTATTTGGTAAAATGTTGACTGGTTGACTGGCATCTGAAAATAATAATTGTAAGAGCATAAGGTAAATAGAAAAAGGAATCCCAAAAACCAGTTTCAACCGGATGTTTGTTAGTTTTGTGATATGTTGTAACTAGCTCCCCCAGTTCATCCACATCTGGTTTGTGTTTCATTGGTTTTCATTTGCCAATATCAAATCCATTGATCGATTTATTTACAATTACCTGCATTATATTCAGACACCAGTGTGTATGTATGTACATATATTGCTGTTATGGGTATTGTAAGTATCAGGTTAGGAACATTATTTTCCATTCTATTATGTGTACTTTAGCTCCTTTTACTTCAATTTCATGTATTGTAAAAAGGGGTTGATGTTGTGGAAAACTAGAGACATCTCCTGGCTGCATACTGTTCAACTTTTGTTTTTATATAATTGTAAATTTGTAACATGTATGATCATCTATACTTTCACCTGATGACCTTATTGTTTGTATGAAACTTCTCAGGACATGTATAAAAAGGCAGCAGAATTTTGGGCAGAATTACGAGTAGAATTGCTGTCAGCTAGTGCCTTCCTAAATGATAAGCCTAACACTAGTCAACTATGGCGATTATACTGGGCAAGCCACCAGGTATTAATATTTAAGTGGTGCCTGAAGACACAGTCTCTATTTTGATGTGTCACTTGTCCCTATACTAAATATGTTCTTGGCTCTGTAGCGTTTCTTTAGACACATGTGTATGTCTGCTAAAGTACCTGCTACTGTAAGATTAGCAAAGCAAGCATTAGTTGATGGAAAATGTGTAGTCATTGGTCTTCAGAGTACTGGCGAAGCAAGGACAGAGGAAGCTGTGACAAAATATGTGTGTATTTCGATTATGTATTCATTTCCATATAAACAAATATTTTTCTGCATTTCAGTTTTTTCACTCAACTTTTTTTTTTTTTTGTAAAGGGTTCTGAACTTGATGACTTTGTTTCTGGACCTCGGGAATTGCTGCTTAAATTTGTGGAAGAAAATTACCCGTTACCAGAAAAACCTCAACTCCTTCCAGGTTTGAGATTGTTTTGCCAACTGATTTTTATTTGTTTACATTTTTGTGGACTTATTTTATATATATATATATATATATATATATATATATATATATTTTCTCGTTTACAATATAGGAGAGGATGGTGTTAAGGAGCTCCAAAGGAAGCGGCACTCCGCAACTCCTGATGTTTCATTAAAAGGAAGGGTCAGAAAATCAGCCAAGTTGCAGCCTCCTAGTGATGCAGAAAGCGACGAAGAATCTGAAAGTGAGTCTCCCAGAAGTAAAGTTGATGAGTCTTTTGTATGCATAACCTTTTTCCTATTGTGCTTTAACTGCATATGGTATGGGGGACATGAGACATTACCCCCCCAACCCCCCCGATTTCTATTGCCCTTCTTGAAGCTAGGAGAGACATTGGTTTGTTAGAGAACCAACTAGGAATGAACTTGTTTAGGAGGTTGGTGAGGGACAACAGTTGAACCAAATGTCATTTTCTATTTGCCAATAGCAGTGTAGTTCCTTTGTTGATAGATTTGGCCCATGAATTCAGAAAATGACATCAATTTGTTGACTTGCCATGGTCCTGTAATAGCATCGAACTTGTGGCATCTAACATTAGTTTGATTTCCTCAAAACTTCCATCTATCATATACGAAATCAAGCTGACTGTAGAAACTGGGGTACTTTCTCCAACAACATTCGTAAGCAATTATTACCGTTGAAATATTTAATTTCCCTGGATCCCATTGTCTGACCAAAACTGTGTGCCCGAACATCATTTCAAAGCCAAACTCATAGTTTCCATTCCTTTGTTGATAGATTTGGCCCATGAATTCACCAGCAGTAACTGGTAATGTGAACGTATAGGTATTCTGCCATATTTTTATTAGTAGGAAACAAGGTTATTACGCTATTTGTATTAGTTAATTAATACAAAAGTATTCTTCCATATTTAATTAATTAATTAATTTTTTTTTAATAAGTCAAGAGTAGAATGACATCAAAAAGAATAGTTCCCAACTAAGTTGGTACCCTACTCTAATTTGTTGCCAATTGCTCATATATATTATTAAGAAAAAGAGAAACATTACATAAAAACTAGGGGACATAAAACCTGACCCAGTCAACAACCCTAACGGGCAAAACATAAAAAAAAGATCCACAAAGTGGATCCAACCCTAAACAATTATAAAGTTTGGCGAATAAATCGATCGTCAACATGAAATCGGATCACGTACCATCAACTCCTTGCAACAACGACAACAAGCATTAAGACTCTTTCTAGTCCATACAATCCCATGTCAATCAACAGGATGACTGGGATAGAGAACCACGGACAGATGCTTGAAAGTGGGGAGTGGATTCGACCGCCAACACGGTAAATAACGAATCCACGCGCACCACCTGTTTACTACGATATCAACGGCAAATTAATCAGCCATTTCTGGCCCACATCAAGCAAACATACAAGCACAACCTATGCACAAGTCGGTCGTTAGGCATATAATCAAACCAAAGACAAAGACAAGCTCGAGTGCTCAAACTTCTTCTCTTGAGGCACAACAAATGAATCTGACCGCCAACACGGTGACAGAATCACAAATCAACAGCTTGCTGCAAAAACAAACCGCAAGTTACAAGGCCATTTCTAGCCACATTAGTCTGTTGCAAATACACGTCCACCAGCAGCAACACTCCACCCTCCGGATATGTAAATCGCGGTGAAGCCATTCAGCAAACCAAATGACACAACCACAACAGCAACAAATCTAAAAAGAGAACACACGTGAAACACGTTTGAGAACCCGATATCCACCGTTGTAAGAAACCAGAAGCACTATCTCCCATCCAATATGATTCTGCGAGAAAACCCAGAATAAAGGAGGATGGAGATCTGGTCCGGGATCGTACAACGACGATTTGAGGCGAAATAAGAAGGAAAAGAACAACCAAACCAACCAACACAGCGGCGGTGGCTAACAACCCCGATTGGGGTATGGTGGTGAGTCCGACATGAAATCCAAGCTTCCCATCACCACTGCAAAGGCTACATCTTGTTTAAATGGTTAGGATTTTGGGGGCGGTGAGGTTGAAGGCGGTGGTTGCTTAAAGGAGGTGAGAGAAGAGAGCGTGTAGGTTTTGAGAGCGTGTCTGGCGTCTGGGTCCCCCTAACCACAATTCAATAATATTACTGACCAATTAATTAACAATTTAATAATATTATTGCCCAATTAATTAAATGTATACAAGTATTACATTAGAGGTAGGATCTTTCATTTCCTGTTATGATCATTCATTTTTCTAGACTCCATGTACTGTAGCAGTACTATTGCACTGCTACAGTTTGCAGTTTATAACCCTAGGCAGGATTTATGAGTTTGATAACCTTGAGGACTATATCGTGTGCAAAAGTGCATGCTTCAGTTGACAATCTATTCATAATGTATTAGCATTTATTGGTCTTGACTTGCTGAATGTTGATGGATAGTGTGAAAACTGAATATATTTCAAAGTTCTGAATAATTTACAACCATTAATGTGTTTATATAGGCTAATGTAACTTGATGGGCAAGACTAATAAACTAATAGGCCCAATACAAATATTCACTAATAATAATTAAAATAAACTATTTACAACAGATAGTAAAGAATGCAAATTAATTACCATGCTGCAAAGAATTGTTTATTCTACGAAAAAAAGTGATGACAAGTTTATTGTTCTTTTTCAAGAAAAATATATAAAGAAGAGAAAACTACAAAAATTGAGGATAGTGAATCAGTTAAAATAGGAAGACCGTCTAAAGGGAAGCTACAGTAGCACCATGACAAATCAGAGGCGAGTAGAAATTCTTGAAGATGCTGTCTGTCCTTTCCCAGCGCCAACCAAAAAATCCGTTAAACAACACTTTGCAACAATATTTTATTTCCTTCTCACCAAACCTCTGAAAAATAAATGTGTGAATTTTATTAAAATATGTTTGAATTTTATCAAGAATCCTCTGGTTTGATGCAGCTGATTCAGGGATTGAATCTAATGACTCTGATGAGGAGTTTCAAATATGTGAAATTTGCACTACTGAGGAGGTTGTTTTTTCTTTGCCTTTTTTTTTTTTGAATCTCTTGAATTGTTTTGATGTTATTCTAGGGATGTAGTAGTCACATGGTTTCCATTGCAGGAAAGGAAAAAAATGCTACAGTGTTCCTGCTGTGGTAAATTAGTCCATTCCGCATGCTTGATGCCACCAATTGGTGATATAGTTCCTGAAGAGTGGTCATGCCATTTGTGTAAGGAAAAAACAGATGAATACCTTCAAGCAAGGCAGGCCTACATAGCAGAAATGCAGAAGAGGTATACAATTTAAACCTTTCTCAAGTTATTGGGGTCTGACTTTGATGGTTTTGTGCAGAATAACTGGTTAGAAAAGAAGCCGCAAGATACATTATCTCTATGAACGTAAATTAGGGGGGAAAATAAAACAGAAAAAATGCTGATTGTTTTATTAAATTATGACAGGTATGATGCAGCCTTGGAACGTAGGACAAAAATATTAGAGATCATTCGTTCGTTGGATCTTCCAAATAATCCTTTGGATGACATTACTGACCAGGTAGTGATCACATGTTTGATTTAGCCCCGTGCTTTGAAGATCATTTTCTTAAGTGTGCTAAAATACAATTTAATTATAATCTTTATAGGTTATTTTGAAACGATTACATAGATGCAAAACAGTAAATCAAAGATGCTTGCTGACCTTTTCTTCCATCACAATTGCTGTTTTTGAATAACTAAAATGTTTGGTTTATAGAGTTTTGAAACTTCCGGTTTTTGCTCTTGTATTGATATTTGATATCTCTCTTTGCTGTTGTGGAATAACTAAAATGTTTGATTTATACAGAGTTTTGAAACTTCCGGTTTTTGCTCTTGTATTTATATTTAATATCTCTCTTTGTTTGAAATATTTAATATCCCATTTGTAGGAAAAATGTGTGTTCAAGCATCGAATGCAAATTACAATTTTCATTGAATCTATCCACGTGTATAGGCAGAATAGTTAACTTTTTTGTTATTGATGCATGATATCAGGGATCGGGAAGTTTCTCTGCATTCATATTGTATGATTGAAAACTTTGCCTTTGAAGATTTTCTTCTTTAATCTCTCTGACATTGTTCAATATTATCAATTTAATATTTGTGTGCCAAGTTTGTAAAGGACCTGTGCTCATCATCTATCTGGTGTGGGGTTGATGCAATATAACTCATTGATGGTCTAAAGTAGGATTTTTTTTTATGATCGGTGTTTGTTGAGGTTGTATGTGAATTTTTTGGATTTGAGGCTATATGCAAGGCAACCTGATTATCTTGGGTGTCACCTGTGAGGCATCTCCAACCCTCGTCTCTTTGAGCTACTGCTTGAGCCATATAAGTTGACAAATGGCTTAAGCAATGGTTTGATGTTATGCATCTGCTCTTCATCTTACCACAATATTTTGACTCTTGCTGCATTTGGGGACCCTAAAGCTTTACCTCCAAATTACATAATTTTGAGTTATGAGAAATGCTTCAATTCAGATTTCATTTTTCATCTTAGTTTTTGTATTGGTCTATATAAATTCTTTTTTAGACCTTATCTCTTTTCAGTGTTAGACTTGGTTCTTTTTCCAATACACCCCTCATGCCTAGCACTACTGGGCTTGGTGCGTGGATAATTTGGCGGATGGCCCGAATGGATAGGCTATGATACCAGCTTGAATAATTTTGAATGAATGACTTGCATTACACAATGTGGCTGTACAAAATATATATACAAGAGAGTCTCTCAAAATAGGGAAAAGTAGTAAATTGAGGAAACTATATCAACGATCATGACTATAATCATTAATGATAGGATTATTTTTAGCTTTGTTTTTGTTGTTATATTAATGATTTTTTTTTTAGGTATTCCTCTTAAATTCACAGACATTAGCATGCTGTGTTTTGGTATGAATTAAAAGTACCAACATTTCTGGTTATAAATTTTATTTATATTTATATACAGCTAGGGGGGCCAGATAAAGTTGCAGAAATTACAGGAAGGAGAGGCATGCTTGTGAGGGGCCCTGCTGGAAAGGGTGTAACTTATCAGGCTCGTAATACGTAAGTTGTAGTGTCTCCAAATCTTACTGAGTAACAGCATTTAATAGCAGCTGCATTATGCTAATTTTTGTGTATCTGTTTAGAAAGGAAGTTACCATGGAAATGGTTAACATGCATGAAAAACAGCTTTTTATGGACGGTAAAAAGTTTGTTGCTATTATCTCTGAAGCTGGATCAGCTGGTGTTTCTTTGCAGGCAGATAGGAGAGCGGCAAATCAGGTATGCCAATCTGACTTGAAAGTTTTTTTATCCCGGATATCATTGTCTTGTCTGTCCCTTGTTTATGATTTGGTGTGGTTTTGAACTCCTGCTTGATTTAAAACAGAAAAGAAGAGTTCATTTAACGCTAGAGCTTCCATGGAGTGCTGACCGTGCAATTCAGCAGTTTGGAAGAACTCATAGATCAAATCAAGCTTCGGCACCAGAATACAGGTTATTAGTTAAAATGACTTGCACTCTTTCTCTTTGCTTGCTTTTCATATTGTTATTTCCGTCACACCAAGTTAATTAGTTAACTTATTGCCTCTCTGGTTTCATATCTGCAAAGTCTTTAACATAGAACCAAAGCCTGAAGGAAAAGATTTTGGTTGGTATTAGGAGAATGAGAAAATGTTTAGAGAAAGTATTTTACTTAGAACTGAAGCCTGAAGACAAAGTATTCTGTTTCATCCATATAAGCTTCACAATTGTTTAAGCAACTGTTGGACAAACTTGTTTGGTCCCTGTCTTTGGCAATAAAAAATTAATTTATTAAGTGGATACCTATTGAGTTTGTGAGTAGTGTTCGACACGTGTTGAAGAAGTATCAGTGTCAAAGGTGTGTCCAAAACTCCAATACTACCACGTTTCATTGACATTGATCTAATAGAATAAGTAAGAGTCTCATATCCATCTTTTTCTCTGTCCTACTGTCCTACAGTAACCAGATAATTTTAATTGTTTCAACTTAAAGACATAAAAGTTGTTATCATGCTTTGTCAAAATGCTATATTGCTGTTGTATGTTGTTCACTGTCATGAAATCCTATAGAAGTTGATGTAAGCCCCTTAGACTCGATAGCGATAGATTTTGTTGATATTGTCTTGCCAGGCTACACTAGTTTTACCTGATCACTATTCTCATAAATGCATCAGGATACTCTTTACTAATCTTGGTGGAGAACGACGATTTGCATCAATTGTTGCGAAGAGATTAGAATCTCTTGGTGCTTTGACTCAGGGGGACCGCAGGCATGTTGGATTTATCGGTTTTGTATTTTCAATGAGTTGACATCAATGAATTTTGAAATCTTTGTTGATGTTCCTGACTTCCTTCATGGCTTACAGGGCTGGGCCTTCATTAAGTGCTTATAATTACGACAGTGCTTATGGAAAGAGGGCACTGATGATTATGTACAAAGGAATAATGGAGCAGGTTCATATTATTCTTTGAAATTGGGAAGCAAACACGCACACACACGCACACACACTTGGTTATTTGTAGAGATGAGAACAATTAATCTTAACCGATAGATTTAGATTAATGGCTATCATGTGACTGAACCTTCTTCCTTTTTTCATCCACAATCGCGACTTCACCCAAATACAACAACAACAATAACAACAAACTGGTATAATCTAGTAATCTGGAGCAGACCCAATGCTTTGGTGTGATTAGCATACTGATTATTTATTTATTTTTTAATTTATTTGTTTGAGGGTTCTTTTAGAATGACACCAACTAGTCAACACCAGAGGCATGGTAATGACCTAAAATGCAGTTAAGTAAAATTCCAAGTGTTCTTTAATCATGCAGGGTTTTATGTTGAATTTGAATGCTAATTAACTACTGTCTGTTATATGTAGTATATATTCACTAATAAAGATCCTGTATAACATAAAACCGACCATTTAATGGCCACCGGTACAGCCACTATCACTGGGTTGTGCTTTGATATGCATCGGTATGTCATTCATGACTTCTTTTGTTACGCAAAGTGGTTTTTGAGCTGCCGCTTCATATCTGCTTTGCGGAGAACCATGAGTGAGGAGAAAGGGTGGGGAAGCAATGAAGTTACTGTGATATTTTTACCTAAAATGTAACCTGAGCCAATAATTTAAACATACCGGTTACGATTAACTGTTCTCATTTGATACAGTAACCAAGTGTTCTCACCAGAGTTGTCCAAATGGTGCTCAAATCCATCTAATGTCAAATCGTTTTCTAGGATTCTCTACCTGTCGTACCTCCGGGATGTTCATCTGACAGACCAGATACTGTTCAAGATTTCATTATTCAGGCAAAAGCTGCTCTTGTATCTGTTGGGATAGTTAGGGACTCGGTTCTCGGTAAGTCATTACTACCTTCATCTAAACGTTCAATGGAGTGGTTTTGTTCATTGTTGAAGTGTTGTTGTGATACCACAGATTGCACCACCTAGCCTTCTTTTGACTAAACATGTGATTCCTATTTTGTAGGAAATGGTAAAGATTCTGGAAGGTTATCTGGTCGAATTATTGATTCAGATATGCACGAAGTTGGACGATTCCTTAACCGGCTTTTGGGACTACCTCCTGATATTCAGAATGGGTGTGTCCTTTGTATATTAATGACTTGATGCTTCCAATATAAAATACTGAATTCAATATGCTAAATACTACTGTATCAACAGGCTATTTGAGTTATTTGTGAGTATCTTGGATCTTCTTGTTCGGAATGCTCGCATTGAAGGTAACCTCGACACGGGCATTGTTGACTTGAAGGCTAATGTCATTGAACTACAGGGGACTCCAAAGGTTTGTTTGCTAGACTTGTGTCTGCTCTTATATTTATGTTATTAACTTCTTTCCTTATTCCTTCCTCAGTGTTAATTATTATTGTATTGTGTCTAAGCTGCTCCAAATATCATTTTTTTTTATTTGAACAGATCTTAGGATCTTTTCTTTTTATGTCTGCAGAATTGTTTCCTTCTCTTGTAATGTATATTTGTAATTACTTATAATTATAATAATTGTACTCGGCCCATTTATCAGGCTCGTTCAGTTTATACTAATCTATTAAATGAATTAGTGTATGTACTCTTTTCACAACCTTGAAATATATATTAGAATTATTTTCTCCACCTTGTTTAGAACCAATTCTGCTCCTATATTATGAGCTGTATTCCTTCCTTTTAAATCATCAGAGAATAAAAAAAAAATCTAGTCGTTGTTCTTTTAGTTAACTATGTTGTATTGTTGATATGGAGTAGTAAAATTTTCATTTACATGCAGACAGTTCATGTTGATCAATTGACTGCGGCTTCTACCGTTTTGTTTACATTCATCTTGGATCGTGGGATCACATGGGAGGTGCTTGTTCTTTTCTGTTTGACCCAATTATTGGTGTTTGCATTACTCAAACAAACGTAAAATACTGACTTTCTTATTATTTTTATGTCAGTCAGCAAGTAACATGCTGAATGAAAAACAAAAGGATGGGCTTGGCTCAGCCAATGATGGCTTCTACGAGTCCAAGAGGGAGTGGTTGGGAAAGCGTCATTTCATTTTAGCATTTGAAAGGTATCATTCTTGGTTTTCATTACGTGTTCCTGTTATTGGAAGCAACCTTACCTAATACCTGTTTCCTTAGTTCAGATTCAATATCATTGAATATTGAATATGAACTAATTATCAAGCATTTCTCTCTGCTGTTAAGTTGCCAAATTAAAAACTTGAGCATATATTGACGTTCACATGTGCTTGGATACACCTAAAATTAGAGATAGCTGGCCTCATAATTTCCTTTAGCTTGCTTTATTTCTTTCTTAGTTTTCCTTTTTCTTGTTACTAAATTAGGAGTTTTATTTAACAAGCTTGATTTCTGCACTAGTTTTTACTCAATGTCTGATGCCCACTTCAGGATATACATGCTTCTCAATATACTTTTTTATATCATCATAATATTTGACTTGCTTAAGAGCAGAGAATTTTAGGAGAATATATTACATGCTTCCAATGTTTTAATTCGTTATAATAATAGACATGACAGTATACAGATCAAGACATGGAGTAGCCCCATGCGACACTGACAGACACGCTCTTCTAATTAATTTGTTTTATGTCCTTACTTTTGTTCTTCATTCTGTTCTACACACGATCTTATTGATTTGCATTTCCTTGTTTTTGTTCTGTGTTCTAGCTCTGCTTCGGGTATGTATAAGATTGTTCGGCCTCCCGTTGGGGAATCAAACCGGTATGTATTCTAGCAATTAGGTTTTGTTGGGTATTTCAGTTTTATTGTATTTTAATCATGGTTTCCTCTCAATCATTTAGGGAGATGCCTCTATCTGAATTAAAAAGTAAGTACAGAAAAGTTTCATCCTTAGAAAAGGCTCAAACTGGTTGGAAAGAGGAATATGAAGCTTCATCTAAACAGGTATATTTCTTTAGAATGTATTTTTCTTGTGTGTAAATTTGCAATGAAACCAAATATTATTGAAATCTTGAGGCTAGGTCAAGTTTTGCTTGTTGCATTTTAATCAGGGTACCGGTTTCTTAGAACAAGATAAGGAATAGTTTTATTTATTTGTTATAGGCTTATAGACGGTGATTATATCAAATTTTAAAAAATACCATTCCTCCGCTCTTACTATCATTTTCTTTATTCATAACTATGTAGTCAACGATGGATAACATAGCAGACGACCACCAAAACATTATAGTGTTTTAGCGGGTAGAGCTAAGGACGCTATGCCTAAGTTTAGGGGAGAGAAAAACAAGAGAATAAGATTTGAGGTCGCATTCTTGCAGAGTAGAGGAGAGGTCATGAAAGAGAAGAGAGGTCACAGAAGTAAAAAATGCTAAAAATAAAATAAAGGGCATCTTTGGCTTTTCTGCTTGTCTTGTCTGTTCTGCTCGTTTTCTCCGCAATTTCCCTGCCACACAAAGTACTTCCACCACCACTATTGACTACAGAGATTCATAAATAAATCCTTTAAGAAAGTAGACTAAGCAAATATTGCTCAGTCATACATGCTCTGTTCTTTCTAGTGTTGTTCTAAGATCAACTGACATGTCATTGTACATTTGTTATCTGTTGTGAATCCTGGAACATTTGCCATACATACTGAACTGAGTCGGGGTTCTGATATGCTAATGCTCTCTTTGTTGTGAATTTCTTAGACAGTTGTCATTTTTACTAACTTAGCAATACACTTAGACATATATATGCTGTGCTTATTCCCTTGATGTATTATCCATACCATCTTTAACATCATTGATCAGTATATGGTTATGTATGATGCATGAATGGTAGTATCTAAAAGATGCATTACAAGTTAGATGAAACAATCGCAATCCCTGCTTACTCTACATTGTCTGAAATCGACTTCTCTTTACCTTTTTTGACAGTGCATGCATGGTCCCAATTGTAAGATTGGCAACTTCTGTACAGTGGGTAGAAGACTACAGGAAGTGAATGTCTTGGGTGGCCTCATTCTTCCTGTTTGGGGAACCATAGAAAAGGCCCTTGCTAAGCAGGTATTTCTTCACCATATATGATGACAAATACTAAAACATTCTAATGCAAAAGTATTGCATCTATGATGTTATAATATCAACTCTTCCATTCTTTTGTTACTTTGTTCTACTATTTAATCTTCTTGTTTGAGTTTTTAAACGATATGGTTTGCAGCATGAAAATTGTAGTAGATAGCTTGGATTCTGATATAAATTGTAGAAATTTATTATAGTAACTGTTGACACAACCGAGTTTGCATTATAGAAGAACTTTCAACTTAATGAGATTATATCTGCTTGAAAAGGTTTTCTTTGTAAAGCCGCTCTTGTTCATTATTTAGTCGTTAGACAATTATACTACATGACATCACCAGCAAGTGATTATTTGATATACTTTTGTTAGCAGTGGCTTCAGAAATTATTTAAATATACCTCTTTGAAAAAAAACTAAACTGCAAATCAAATATGTACAGGCTCGCCTAAGCCATAGGAGGCTACGTGTTGTACGCATAGAAACTACTGTGGATAACAAACGAATTGTTGGACTTCTTGTTCCTAATGCAGCTGTTGAAACTGTGCTTCAAGGTTCTCTCTCAAACACATTTCTATTTGTGAATAAATATATTCATTGATAATTTGCTTTCAAAATAGATAGAAATTTGATATAATTAATAGAAAGATTTTCTCTCAGAATTTTGACCTCGTTCATTTTTTGTCAAACATGGTCAAGAAGCTAACCTATTGACATCATTGGCAGGTTTAGCATGGGTTCAAGAAATTGATGATTGACCTGGGATAATAGACTTTGCTCACCTTCTCATTTTAGCAACTTGAAGCCTTTTGAAAGTTGCTTGATGTCTTCAGTCTTGTCCATGGGTTCAATATTCGGTGTCCTCTGTTCGTCGACAATCAATTTATGTTTTAGGAAAAGGCTCAACCTTGATGCTGATTTTTTTTGGAGGAATGACTCATCCTCCTCACCATTCAACACACTTGTGCAGTCTCATTTTAGTTACCAATATTTATGTTCCGTTTTAGTGTATAATACGATTTTGTATATTTGTAAAACCTGATTGATTGAGAAAGTAGATGGCTAGGCTTGTATCACATAATCCAGTCTGATTTTTTTTTTTTTTTTTACTATTTTTTTTAGAGGAAACCAGTTTGTACCAACATATATGATTATTAAAATGATAGTGGAAGAAAATATTCTCATTTTTTTATAATAAAAATAAATATTCCTTTGGAGCAACATTCATTGTCCAAACACACAATAACATACGACTATACTATGGAGAGCCACACCGACTGCATCACCATCGCCAAGTCTGTTAAAAATAATAATATAAAAACAATGCAAATTTTGCAGCAGCAAGATAGAAACACACATTATTCTGTCTGCATGAGATGAAAACATATCAGCACAAGAAAGGATCATCAACATGGTGATCACTGCAATAGAGTCCAGGCTTTTGAGTGAAACCATCTTTCTGTAGCTTCTCTCTAGCCTTGAGAATAAGCTCCGAGTATGTAATAGCACCATCAGTCTCCTCAATTATAGCCTGTATTGCATTGCTGAAAGCTCCATAAGCATTAGCTGCATTTCCGGAAGGACAGGCATCTGCTGAAGTCTGGTCAGTCTGACAGCCGCTCATCAGAATCCCACCACTTGGAAGACCACGCTTTGACGATCCAGCATATACTTCATGCTTACTTCCCACTTCTGTTTCCATGGCAGGCTTTGCATATCCCTCATCATTATCATTCAGCTTTTGCTTAAGAAATTCTTGGGCAAGACCACCCACCATTCCCAGTATCCCACCTTGTCCACCTTCACCACCTCCATGTTGGAGCTTGTTCAAGATGACCTTCATAAACTTCTTCACTTTAGGACTAGCATCTTCCCCAAAAACATCAAAAAGTGTAGGCCTCAGTTGACCAACATCTATATCTTCTTTCCCGGTCTTCTGCTTAAGTATGTCAATGAGGGTTGAAAGTGGCAGAGACCTATTCTTTACTCCATGTGGGAGTTCAATATCCCTATCTTCATTTGTTTCTTCATCCCTGCGAGTATGACTGCGCAATCCTGAAGGCACATGAAATCCCCTAGACTCAATGGCATCCTCGACTTTCCTATGCAGAAAGCCTGACAATCCAAAGCCAGATCCAGAATGTTCCTCTTCTCCCTTTGTGCTCTCTCCTATCTGCTCCTTAGCTTCTTCAATCAAGCCACCACTGTGGCATGAATCAGATACAATGGTCAGCCTACATCCTCTAGGAACCCCATCCACAAATTCCTTGAAATCATCATCTGTTTACATACAAAAATCATCACGTCAATGCAGCATTGTTCTACCTAAAGAAAAGACAGCAATACTACTACCATTACTACTCACTAATAACATCAGAATTACCCTATATAAATATCACAAGCTATCAATACATTTTTTCCACACGTTCCCTTCTGTTCCTTTATATTCATGTATACTAAATGTAGATACATCTCTCAATTGAAATTCAAACATTGGTTCCCAAGGTTGTGGGATTCTAGTCAATTCCACTATGGAGACAATCTTAACTGATCTATGAATTTTCAAATTAAAGTAAAAACTTTAAAAAGTTTCTTGTAGTTGGAATTCCGTATCTGGAGATTCCTTATCATCAAATCAAATCAAATCAAACAGACATTGAAATCGTTTCTCAATTCTTAAAACACTTTTTGTCAAAAAGTAATAATAATTTTAAAACACCTTCCAGATGAAAGCTCTACTTAATCTTTAACCAAAAGATCCAAAATCACAAAATTAAACATTTAAATTAACATACAATTCCCTTAATCAAAACAAAAACAAAAACAGAGAGAGAAAAAGGTAAATAAAAAAGAGAGTTTTTTTGTTGGTACGAACCAGTGATGAGATTCATATCAGAAGGAACAATACATTCATCAAAACCAGTATCATCATCCTCTCCAGTTTCAGCAGGAAGACGAGTCCCATGTCCACTATAATGAACAAACAACACATCACCGTCCTCCGACGATCTCACCAGCTCCGACAGAACACGTCTTATGTTCTTTCCTGTCGGCTCTGTGTACGACGAATCCGTGTCGATCAAAACAGTGATGTCATCTTCGGAAAAACCGTAACGTTCGATCAAGCATTTGTGCATCCTCCATACGTCGTTTACGCATCCTCGTAACGCTGCTTTTGTTCCTGGGTAGTTGATTCCGATCAATACGGCTTTTTTCGTCATTGTTGGATTGGATCTTACAAGAAGATGAAGAAAAAGGTTGTTTCAATGATTTGGTTGAAACAGAGCAATACTGTCTTTGTCATTCTATCATGTTGTGGATGTTTATATTAATTAATAATTAATAATAATTCATTGTGTTTTTTAAGAGTAGCCACGTAGTTATTCAGTTTATTGAAGTTTTAAAATAGTATTGCACATTTTAACCAAGTTGTTTGGGCTCCGGTGCGCATGTCTCTACGTACGAGCCGGATTAGTAGTCCACCATTGATGGGTCGAAAACCGGTATAAAAGCCAAAAAAAAATAGTATTGTGCATTTTGTTAATCGAAAGAGTCATTACCTCAAAATGAAGAGTCATTTAATGTTGATGTTAACTCTTCTCGTATAAGGATTGATATGACAATATTAATCACGCAAGAGATTATTTTAACTAACAGACTCTACAATAAAAAATTATTTTGAAATTTCGATACATTCAAATATATATTATGATTATTTATAACAAGTTTAGGAACCAAATCACCTTACTTTTTGGCTTAAATAAGTTTTTTGCCTCTGCAAATATAAGCCGTTTGAATTTTCGTCCTTGAAATTACTAATCATTCAAATCTGTCACTGTAAAATTTAATCATTTGACTTTTGTCCTAATTAGGGTTTTTTTTGCTGAGGTGGGCTGTCATTAGCGACGTGGTGCCCATGTAGCAAGTGATGATTGGGCGAGATGGTTGCCTTAAATAATTCTTTCGTCCCTACAAATATAAGCCATTTGAATTTTCGTCCCTGAAGTTACTAATCAGATGTAATTAGGATCATTTTTTAAATGATTAATATTTGCAATGACAAAATAGAAGGATTAGTAACTTCAGGAACGAAAATTCAAATAATTTATATTTACAGGGACGAAAAACCTATTTAAACCTTACTTGTTTTACTTCTTTCGGTTTTATATTTGATACAAATATAAATGTAATAAAACTTCTATTTGTTTTTGCAATAATGAGTTGTTTTTTTGTTTTTTCTTGGATCCGTTTGTATTTATATTCAATTCAGTTATGGAGTTTGATTGGTGATGGTTAGATAACTTGTTGGATTGGAAGATGATGCGCACGTTACCGACTAATTAGGTACTTTTATTTTTTTTACAAACTAATTAGGTACTTTTGTAATTCCTTTTCTCATGAGATTATTTTCAAAATTTCAATTGCATTTATTAGTTTTTGACCTAGAGTGTACACCACTCTCCTTTTTTCCCCAAGCAGTTTACGGTCTACCAACAATAATTTCATCTCGAAAATTCAAGTGAAGAATAAGGGGGTTTAAATCTAATATTGTATAAATAATGTAACGTCTCTATTAGACTGACTTATGATCACGACAATAGTCTATATTTTCTGTCAATTAGCCTCTTGACTAAAAATTTACTATTTAAGATGAATAAGTGATGTGTTCGGAGTTCAAACTCATGTTAGTTTATATGACAATTACACAAGGAAGCTCGAGGGGAGGGGGCGAATAGCTTCTTTTCGAATGATGCATTTGCGAAGCGTGATTTAAAAAAACCTTTGAAAATATTTGTGACTATTGGATTTATGCTAATGGTTCAAATGATAAGACTAAATCAATGTGTAAAAACAACAACTCAACTATGAATAAGAAATTCAACAATGAATCGTATTTGTCAATTCAACAATCAATACATAATCTAAATCACAAAACTAAACTATCTAAAACCAAAACAAATTGATCACAACTCACACTATTTAAGAATTTGAACACTTGATATATGAATGAATTGTTTAGAAGTTACATTCTGAGTTTAATTGTGAATGAGTTAAATGTTTATAAACCTCAATTAAGGAGATTGAGATTAGGTGTAATACTCAAGGCTGACGAGGGCGGGGAGTGGCCACCGGTGCACAAGACACGACAATGAGCAGCTCCCGACAACTTCTAGAGGAACCTAATCACATCGGAAAGAGAGGGATCTTGAGGTTGTGTAGGTATGGGACCACATGGTTGAAGGAAGGCTTATAAGAATTGTTTGGTACTACATATATCAACAAGATGCATCTTCTTTTTGGTAGCCCATTCCATAAGAACTCCACATTTAAGCGTGCTTGACTTGGAGTAGTCTTTGGATGGGTGACCTACCGGGAAGTTTCCCGATAAGCGTGCGAGTGAGGATAAAACACGCTGGAAAGACTCGTGTTGATTTGTGGGGCCAGTCAACAATCCCAAAAGCAGTATGGGGTGTTACATTAGGTTAATGCAAAATAAACACTCATCATCAAATGGTAATTAATTCATTCAATAGATTCATAGATCAAAATTGAATTGCTGAAAGTAAAAGGATAATGGAGAGAAGGACACCAAAATTTATAGAGGTTCCCCTATTTCGTCCTCATTAGGGATATGTCCTTTCTTCGTATAAGAATACGTCTCTTCTACAGGCTTCCACTATGATGAAAATATTTACAAGTGTATGATTACAAAGATTTCATTGATTCCTAATCTTCTATGCTAAGAAATCACACAACATCCAATCTTCAAGAACAGTTGAAATTACACAGCCACAAGATCTTTGAATCTCAAGCTTGCACGCAATCCTTTGATCTTCTACTCTGAGAAATCATCTTTGCTATTTCTCCGCTTCGATCCCTTTGAACCTTGAATTGTTGAGAAAAAAACCCCACAATGACCTTTTTAGGTGAAAAGTGTATTCTTTTCCTTTAGATCCTTGATGCTCCACTAATATCATTGAGAGAAACCAATCTTACAATATCCTATACCACCCAAAAAATGTAGACCACAAAACCTACAAAAACTCTTAGAAAAAGTGTTTAATACAAAGAAGTTGTAGAGAGAGGATTTGGAAACTTTAGAGTGTATTTTCAAATTGATTCTATGAATGAGAAAGTGTATGTGTAAGGCTATATATAAGTATGAGTGGAAAGAGTTAGTTTAGCCACAAAATAACGAACTTGAATCGAATCACATTAAGTGTGAATTGATTTAAATAGTGTCAAAATAGGATATCTGAAGGTTGTGAAGATTGATACGATTGTCAAGAACTATGAATCGAATCAAGCATTTTTTAGATGACGATTGAATATGTTGGAAGAAAATGTGTTTAACATTGCTGATGCATGGTTTCGGTTCTGGCAAGTGTACCAAATCATTTACCAAGTAATAAAGTGATAAGTAAGTATCATATCCACATGGATTGTCGTTTCGTCCAAACAATTCTCGTTACTTATTTTTATAAATTGACGATATAAAAGATAAATGGTTAGAAAGTCTTGCAATTTTTATCTGTTTGGAACAGAGCAAGTTACCTGTTTTTGGTTGCAGAAAAGTAAGCAGCGGTTAGGATTCTTTGTATTCCCCCCGTATATATTGTTGGATATTAAGTAACAGTAATGTCACGTTTATTTATCTTAGGTAGACTATACAAGTGATGAGACCGTTGGGACGTTATTAACCTACTTTTGTATATCCCTCTGATGGCTAAATGCACCTTTTAATTGCACGGTGATCCTTACATGCGGGGTCTTGCTAGTTCAAAGGTAATTGAAACATAAACTTAAATTGGCTTTCTAGTGTTTCCTAAGGCAACGAAGGCCAATGTTCTCTTAGGTCTGCCCATCGTGGAATCTTAGGACACCCATATCACACTCTCTCTCTACGCTTGCTTAGTAGTTCTACAAATGGGCAGCCCTAATCTACGTCTACCTTACTAAGGGTTTCAAGAGAATGGTTATATTAGGTTACAACTTATTTCCTTCAGCTAGGCACTTGTTTCCCTAATTACTAACCAGTTAATTCCTAGGTTCAGTGGGTCACCACCCAGTCTTAATAGTTTTTGCCACTAAGCACCTACATCTAGGGTCAATAATTCTTATCTTTGGCTAGTTAATAATCACTTAATTCCTAGACAGATAGTTATCAGTAAAGAGATATAAATATCAAGATATAAGCATCTAGTTAGTGATAGAAATATTAGGCTCTTTCACAACCTAAGTACCTAATCTAGAGTTACACCTATCACATAAATAAACTACTTCCTAATAAAACTTAATAGCGATCAAAAGAATAAATAAAATATAAACGACATTAAATTAAATAAGTATCGAACAAAAAAATACAGAGGTTCATCTTAGAACTTTAACCTAAAAAGATTTAGTTACACATGGTAACCAAAAATAAATTACTAAAGATAAAAACATACCCTAGAAAATCAAGGAGAAGATAGAAACTCTCCTGAAGCTCCAAAGTTTCCTTCCACTTGAACTGTCACAGTTTTGAATGAGAAATTCTGAATGAGGAAGGCTGGTATTTATAGTGAGAGTTTCTACCTGGGTTTGGGCTAAAAGTGCGGGCTTTACCCAACACGGAAGCAGGAAAACACAGTTGCGCCCTGCATTTTTGCATGCACGGGGCACATGTGAGTGCTCCCCAATGCATGCCCTAGGTGCAAGGTTTATAAAATCCATGCACGAGGCATTTTTTCCATGCCCTAGGCGCAAGGTGTCTGCATCCTAGGCGCAATCTTCGATTTTTCGTCGTTTTTAGGTCTTGGTCTACAAATAAATTGTCTCGGTATTTTGGAAACATAATTCCTCCCACTTGTAACTCTTCTGAGGCCTCTTAAATCTTCTTTCTTGTTATCTTGAATCTTTACAATTCTTCAGATGTTCTTGATTTGCCAATTTGCATGATTTCTTCGTGAAATACTCCAACCCCCCTCCCCCCCCCCCCCCAAAATTGCTATGTTTCAGGAAAACTAAAATTGTAGACTTAAACATAGAAAACATTACAAAAGTCACGAAATCATAGGCAATCGTTCTAATACTCCTCCTTTTTGCTGCTAAATCCTATTGTAAAAAACTAAAAAACATGCTAAGATAACGTAAGATGACCTGTCATCACAACCCTAAATTCAAATTGTTGCTTGTCCTCAAGTAACGAAAGAAAATTCTTTGCATTCTTTTTAGGAAAAACATAACTTTCTGGGAGTTGTGCTTAGGAATCATTCATCACATTTATGGCAGAGCAGCAACTAACTTACCACTGTACATTCAAGCGGGTCCGACTTGGTGAAAGGAAACTATATTCTCAACCATACTCTTTTCTATGATACACGTATGCATCTCCTAAAGCCAATAGGTGATGGAAAATCGAATTCAAACAGAATCAGTGATAAAATTTTCGATTTTCTTTCCTTAGATCATTTTGAATTACACACGAATCAGTGATTCAATTGTTACCTCGAAGTGTGGAATCTGAAAGCTGGAAACTGGAAACACAATAACAGCAAAGCCTCTAGCAAGTCCACACGAACAGTGCTCCTCCAAAACTCGGTGCTAGCCAAGGAATCAGAAGTTTTAGAGAAGTAGGGTTTCTCAAAACGTGTAACCAAAAACTTCAGCACTAGGGTTCTATTTATAGAACTTAAATAGAACTTCAGTAAGCCCAATAACGAGTATATCAAGTGAACTTCAGTATTAAATAGAACTTAATACTATAAACAATGAGCGGTATCTAGCAACACATCATTGCTACCCAAGTGACAAGAATATCAAGTGATCTGACGAAACCTTTCCATGATAATACTTATGTGTACGATTACTCCTTTGTCCTAATATCTATATTGATCTCAAGGCATAGATTTTTTCACCCTTGTATAGATCAATATTTATATTTCTTGATTCCAAAATATACTGAATAACGAATAAGTTCAATATCTCATATTGACTTAGTTCGGCATGACCATGCAGTGTTACAGTCATATTTCATCAAGAGGCCTAAAAATATATCTTCTGTTTATGAGGAGGGACAAATCCCATCTAGGACACTCATGTGCCTCAACATGATTCATCAAGTACCCATCAACCAACGTTATGGTTATCCTTTTACAAACAACGTTAGGATGGAAACAAAGCACTTGAGTCCACATCTAGGGATCATAGTGGTTTCAGGTCTAAGAGTGATATACACTATTATCATTGTGAGAATATCTTCTGACAATTTCATAATATACTATGTAGTATTCTCATAGTGGGTCAATCCAGTATAAAATTACTCCTAAAATTTATACCTATGTATAAACTTAATATCTCATATCTATGACCCATGAGATGCGGTCATCAATCTACATACATAATAGTCTCGACGCTTTATTATTATCCTAATTCATATTAAAGCTTGACTACGGATACATTTAAGAATAACGTTCTTTATGATAATGTAATCTCATGATTAAGTCACACTTAATATATTATTACATGAACTATCTATTCTAGGGACTTTATTAACATTACTATAAATATAATAAAGAGTGCCATATATTATTTAATAATAAAAGTCATGATACATAAGATAAGTTTAACATAAACTATTGACCTCTAGGGCTTACACCAACAATCTCCCACTAGCACTAGAGCCAATTAGGCATAAATCTAATACCCATAGATCTAGTATGACCATCATGCTTATGCTGGGCAAGAGCTTTAGTAAGTGGATCAGCAACATTGTCTAATGTTGGTACTTTACATATTTTAACATCTCATCTTTCGATAATTTATCGAATAAGATGATAGCGCCTTTGTATGTGTTTGGATTTCTGGTGAGATCTAGGTTCTTTGGCTTGTGCGATCGCTCCATTGTTATCACATAGTAATTCAATGGGATCAACAATACTTGGAACTATTCCAAGATCAGAAATAAATTCCTAATCCAAACAGCTTCCTTTGCGGCATTAGATGCAGCAATGTACTCGGCGTCAGTTGTAGAATCAGCGACTGTTTCTTGCTTCGAACTCTTCCAGCTCACAGCACTGCCATTTAAGCAAAACACATATCCAGATTGTGATTTGAAATCATCATGATCTGTCTTAAACTAGCATCAGTGTAACCAATTACAGAGAGCTCTTCTTGACCTCCACATATCAAGAAAGTATCCTTAGTTCTTCTCAAGTACTTAAGGATATTCTTGACAGCAATCCAATGATCATTGCCAGGATTAGACTGGTATCTTCTCGTAGCACTTAAAGCATACGAGACATCTAGTCGGGTACATAAAATAGCATACATGATATACCCAATTGCTTAAGCATATGGAATATCACGCATTCAATCCCTTTCTTCATTAGTCGAAGGGGATTGAGTCTTTGATAGATTTATTACTGACGACATAGGGATGAATCCTTTCTTGGAATCATGCATATTGAAACGTCTCAGGAATTTGTCTATATATGTACCCTGACTTAAGCCAAGCAATCTTTGTGATCTATCTCTGTAGATCCTGATTCCTAATATATAGGAGGCTTCACCTAAGTCTTTCATAGAAAAGCATTTCCCTAACCAAGTTTTGATTTCTTGTAATGTAGGGATGTCATTTCCGATTAACAATATGTCATCCACATATAAAACCAGAATGAGACTATGCTCCCACTAACCTTCTTGTAAACACAAGGCTCATATTCATTTTTAATGAATCCATACTGTTGTACAGTTTCATCAAAACGAAGATTCCAACTTCTGGAAGCTTGCTTCAATCCATAGATTGAACGCTGTAATTTGCATACTTTCTTGGATGCTTTAGGATCGCCAAATCCTTCAGGTTGTGTCATGTACACATCCTCAAGAATATTTCCATTAAGGAAAGCAGTCTTGACATCCATTTGCCAGATTTCATAATCATGGTATGCAGTGATAGCAAGTAAGATCCGAATGGATTTAATCATTGCAACGAATGAAAAGGTTTCATCATAGTCTACACCATGAATTTGTTTGAAGCCTTTAGCAACCAACCGCGCTTTGTAGGTATTAAACTTTCCGTCCATGTCAATTTTCTTTTTCAAAACCCACTTGCATCCTATAGGATTAATTCCTTCAGGTGCATCAATCAAGTTCCAAACTTGATTTGTGTACATGGAATCCATTTCAGATTTCATGGTTTCAAGCCACTTCTCAGATTCAGGACCAGTAATGGCCTCTGTGTAAGTCACAGGCTCATCTTGGTCTATGAGCAATACATCACCCTCTTTTGATATGAGATACCCATATCTCTCGGGTTCTTGACGTATCCTGCTAGACGTACGTGGTTCTTGTGTTATTGGAATAGGATTTTCTGTCACAACAGTTTGTGTATCATGTTCCCGTTCCTTCATCGGTATATCATTACTTTGTGGGTCTTGAACTTCTTCAAGATCTACTTCGCTCCCACTGATTCTTTTGGAGACAAAATCCTTTTCAAGGAAAGCTCCATTTCAGGCAACAACAATTGTGCCCTCAGAAGGTTTGTAAAAGTAGTATCCTCTAGTTTCTTTAGGATATCCCACAAAGAAACATTTATTAAATCTTTGTTCAAGCTTAGTAGACATAAGTCGTTTTATATAAGCTTCACAACCCCAAATCTTTAAATGTCCCACATTGGGTTTTCGACAATTCCATATCTCATATAGTGTTTTTTCTACCGTTTTGGATGGAACTCCGTTAAGTGTATAAGCTGCAGTTAATAAGGCGTATCCCCATAAGGAGTTTGGAAGTTCAACATGACTCATCATTGATCGGACCATGTCTAACAAGGTTCGATTTCTCCTTTCGGAAACACCATTCCATTGTGGCGTTCCAGGAGGTGTGAGTTGGGATAAGATCCCGCACTCTTTTAGATGATTGTCAAACTCTAAGCTCAAATACTCTCCACCTTGATCAAATTGAAGCACTTTGATTTTCTTGCCTAGTTGGTTTTCTACTTCATTTTGAAATTCTTTGAATAAAGTAAATGATTCAGATTTATGTTTCATTAGATACACATATCCAAATCTACTAAACTCATCAGTGAATGTAATGAAGTAGTGAAAACCTCCTCTAGCAGGTATTCTTAGGGGTCCACACACATCAGTATGTATGAGTCCTAAGAGATCACTAGCTCTTTCACCTTGACCGGTAAAAAGGGCCTTTGTCATCTTTCCTAATAAACAAGATCGACATGTCTCATATGATTCAAAATCAAAAGAATCCAAAAGTCCATCTTTATGGAGTTTGGAAATACGATTCTCATTTATATGGCCTAAACGACAATGCCAAAGGTAAGTCGGATTCAACTCATTAGGTTTCATCCTTTTAGCATTAATGATATAGATAGGCATATCAAGATCTAGGATATAAAGTCCATTAATCAAAATTGCATTAGCATAAGGAATATTATCCAAATAAACGGAACAACATTTGTCCTTTATTGTAAAATAAAAACCAGCCTTGTCCAAACAAGAAATTGAAATAATATTCCTGCTAATGGCAGGTACATAATAGCAATTTTTTAAATTAAGTAAAAGACCACTAGGTAAGGTCAATACATAAGTTCCAACAGCCAAAGCAGCAACCTTTGATCCATTGCCAACTCTTAGATCGACCTCGCCTTTTGCCAATGCTCTACTCGTTCTCAGCCCCTACACACTAGTACAAATATGAGAACCACATCCAGTATCTAATACCCATGATGTAGAAGTAGACATATTAATTTCTATAACAAAAATACCTGTAGAAGTAGTAGGAACATTTCCATTCTTCTTGTCT
>Ga0315915_1001837_pt1 | contig 26328 bp, 10 predicted proteins | sample MpolbnodulesMG_FD_207738 | JGI IMG/M metagenome (GOLD analysis project Ga0315915, IMG submission 207738) | Medicago polymorpha root nodule microbial communities from Los Angeles, California, United States - branched nodules | ecosystem: Host-associated > Plants > Roots > Nodule | place: USA...
CTCCTTCTCCCCCACCAAGTCGAACCGGTGTTTGATACCACTTATTGGAGAGGTCAAAGGAGCGACGAGAGCAACAATGAACCAATACTTTAGAAACATAAGAGAGGGAGACACCAAAGCTTCATCAAAAACCTTATGACATTGAAAATATAAGTTACATATCTTATATATCGAACATTTTATCTATTTATAGACAACGTTAGAGTAAGTACTTGAACCCAACAATCTCTCCCTCAAATGTAAGTTCCCACCTCCTATACTTGATCCACTCCTTCTCCTCCACCAAGTCGAACCAGTGTTTGATACCACTTATTGGAGAGGTCAGAGGAGCGACAGGAGCAACAATGAACCAATACTTCAGAAACATAAGAGAGGGAGACACCAAAGCTTCATCCAAAACCTTATGACATTAGATATATGTGTAATCTTTGTTATTTATATTCAACATCTTACTCATTCATAAACGATGTGAGACTAATCATATACATTTCAAACCAACAATTTGAATTCCCGCTGAGAATAAGTTCACCCCGACCTACATCCTATGATCAATTGACACCTTTACCAATGTCAGGTGCCCCACATCAAGGACAACTCCCTGGAGTGCTTTGCTGCCTCATACCACTTTCGTAACTTTGATTTAAAACCGTTTTGATACCAGTACACAAATACTAAAGTTGAGTATCACAAACACCACCTAGCTGAATTGAAATGAAGGAAACTTATTTTGAATGGTTAATTTTATCACCTTTGAAAGGGACTACTATGTATTTCAATTATTGTGGGACAAAGGTGATGATATCACCCTGAAAATTCAATGTGTCAATTTTTGTGATAAGTTTTTCTCTTGAAGGATTCAAAATTATAAAAATTTCCTTAAAAAAGTTATATACTTCAATTTTCAACACATTAAATATACAGATTTTCATTATAAATTATCGTTTAAAGTCCTTAAAAAAGCAGAGACACTTGTTAACATTTCTCACTATCAACTAATGCAACTATAAAAAAGAAATTACTTACGGCTAAATTCACTCCATTCTCTAGTAAAATTGAAAAAGTGAATCCACTCTCCAATAAGATAACAGTGTTAAAATAGTTACATAGTGTTACTCTATATAAGCCACTATTTATATGTGCTTATCTCTTTCATTTGGAAGCTTGTAGGCTCTTTAGATACTAATTTGACTGTTTTTTTTCTTCCACTCTATGTGTTTCTCACGCGTCCAATGCACATAAAAACCCTATAAAATCTCCAAAAACACGTTGAAATATTTCAAATTTTAAAATCCGAATAGGACGCGTGAAAAGTTTATAAGATAGAAAAAGTAATCACCTGCTAATTTGTCATCGAAAATGGCCCAACTTGACCTAACTGCAACCCATAAGAGAGGTTTCCTGTAAATTGGCACCAATAATTAGTACTTTATCATGAAAAAGGAAATTAAATATTTTTTTGCTGGTCTAATGCAACATAAGAAGGCCAATGTCTGCCTTTATAAGGGCAAACAACAAGGGTAACATGATAACCATAAATGTCAAATTTTCAATACCACATTACTACAAACCGTAAGGCCACTAGTTGTTTGACAATTTATCATGATGTACCTGGCAAATTATGTTATCTCTTTAACACAATATGGTACATTAGCATGTTTGTAACACCTCATCTTAAAATGGAAAATGTACTATAACAAACTACATAATTCAAATTGAAATGATAAATATTCATATTTTAGAGTCTTTATTTTAGATTTAGTGCTAGTGGTTGGTCTGTAATGTGCGTGAGTATATTGTAAATCATCGGATATCGAGTTTATGAATATTGATTCGCAATTTCAGAAGGAACTTGATTTTATTCCCGAATATCTAATTCAAGGTAAAGATATTAATGTCGCCTTTACATCTTATTTGACTAAGAAGCAGAAGAAACAACTAAGTAAATTCAATTCCTACAACACTCGATCCAAAGCCAAGGACGGTTGAACAGAACTTTCTCTTTTAGTGCCATTTTTATTTGTTTTTCTTATTATTATTTTTCTTTTGTCCTTTCTTTTCGAGGGTTTTTGGCTTGATCCCCCTCTTGTGTGTGTGTGTGTGTGTATATATATATTTAATAATATATTATAAGTAGGCGGTATACGATGAGGGTATCCGTCTTTAAAACTCACCTTCATGCCCCGCCTATCTCTTAGCTTATCGAAAAGAAGAAAAGTTCGGATATCAAGTTCGATTTCTACCGATATTTAGAAACAGATATTGATGAAAAAAAATCAAGTGATACTTTTCTTACCAAATAAAAATAAAATGGAAAAAAAAAAACCTAACTCCCATGATCCAACTCATCCAATATTTTCACCATAAATTAAAAATGTGCATGAACATAACTACAAATTTTCATTTTGTTTGTTTAGTAAGAAATCCCATGTGCTTAGTACATTCATTACACAAGTAATGATTAAAAAAAACAAAGATTACATTTCACAATCATGAATTTTATCAACAGTAGTAAGTAGTAAGTGTCTGTTGTTGCAATCACATGCATGACCACAAATGTTTTTCACCAGTCCACAAATAATTAACATCCTACAGTAGTACAATTAGCAAACAAAGAAGTCCAAAAAGTAAAAAATTTGACAATGACTCAAATTCATGTGCTAAAAAAAATGTGCCAAATGAAGAAATGTACAAATATTATGTCAGAAATAAAATTTATCTGCTAGATATAGTAATTGAAGTTGAGAGAAAATGTAGACAAATGTATGTGTTGTCTTTCTTCAATTGGAGGAGAGAATCTATCCAATGGGAATTTTGTGCCAATAATAAACTAGGTAGATTACAACCTCAACCAATAGGTCAAAGAACAAGAAAGTTACTGGTGATGTAGTATGCATTATTAAATGCAGAGACCAAAAGAAGACAAGATTAAAAATAGACTTGAAATGTAGGAATTAGGAATCCCTGCACTAAGAAGATGTCGCAATTGGGATATGGGTGCCCGTGACCGTTAGATTAATATCCGACAGTCTATAAAAATGTAATTTGATTTTATAGTTGAATTTAGATTATTTGATCTTGAGTAAACAGTCACTGGTGTCTAAAATACATGAATGCGGGAAATCTCGGACTATAAAGAAGGATTCAAAATATATCAAATTAACTAAAAGAACTAGTAATACAAAAAAAAAAAAAATCACATGCCACCTCAATGTTTTTAGGCTCACAATGTGAAAGGTTAATCATTTTATTTTATGTCTTTGCAACTATAATTACAACATCATTATTTAAATTCAACTTAAACTTTTCGTAATATATAGTATTGTGTGTAACCTCGTTGCGATTGTAACTGTACTTTATAACGTTATGTTGCATGCGACTGATTAGACAAAAAGTTTATATATTTGGTCAGTGAAATTGTAGAATTGTAACAATGTAGTCTGTCTCATTATAGATATTTCAAAATAATCCCTAAAATTGAAAAATATTAATAAAATTCCTCCATCGGTTGGTATTTGCATGGACAAGAATAACATTAAGTTTTTTAATTTCAAGGATGAAAATGAAATGAAATGAATAATGTTGATGATGCATTTGATAATAGATCAAGACAAAAGAATGATCTGTATTAATTTGAAATATTGATAATATAGTGGACTAGATTGATACAACCTTATAATAATTTCAAGCCTCTATTTTGGTCATGTGATATATATATATATATATCTGCCACCCACTTGTAATAATTTGAGTATATAAACCTTGAGCTTTAGAAAAGGTCTGAAAAACACATGGCTTCCACATTGGAAATGCAATCATCTCCTTATAGTTCAATGAAACAAGATGATTCAGAGTTCAATTTAACAGAATGGGGATTGAAAAGTAGAATCATAAGTAGAGAGAATACAAAATCTAGAAGATACTCAGCATCAATTATAAGAAGCATTAGAGAAGATTCAAAGTCTTTTAGATCAAATATAACCATTTCTAGCACTGCTTCTTCTCCTGGATATTCATTAAAAGGTACATTAATTTCCTTTTTATTTCACTTCAAGAAGTTCATAATGTTTCTCTCTGTTTTTTTTTTACTAAAGTTGCATCAAGTTTTTCTTAAAATTGTATGATTTGTTATGCAGATGAAATTGACCCTTCAACCTATTCTTTCACTACTGCTCTTAAAGGTACTAAAGAATGAACCACCTTGATAATTAGCATAAGGGTTTATAAATTTGAGTTTAATTTTGATACAATGTCAAAAATCACAGTCAATCATATGTGTGACTTTATAATCAAATTGTGCATATGTGGGTAAGCAGTGAGCTCAGAAAAATCATGGTGACACCGTGATTTTGATGAATGCATGTTAGGAATCACACTGAACTTGACAAAATCACAATAAGCCACCTTGGTTTTGTTGAAGCTTCAAAGAGTTACTTTTACAAAATCACAACGAGCCACCATGATTTTGTCAATCTCATTGTAAATTCAAACGTGCACAAAAGCTCTAAAGTATAGTTTCTGCCAAAATTATGATGTCTCACCGTGATTATATTAATCTCGCTGAGAATCCAAACCTTCACGAAGAAATTATAATTAAAGTGAAACGTTTTCAACAATTCGGAGATTATGATTGATTGACAGTATAATTTTATTTTTTTTATACCAAAGTGTATATGAATAAAAAATTTATAACTTTATAATATAAACTAATTTTTCTTTTTCTATTTGTTAACCAATTGCATGGTGGTGTATTGCAGCATTGCAAGCAAGATCAGTTTACAAAAGTTGGGAGTGTTTATCACCAGATGGATTTGCATTAAATTCCAAATGGAATGAAGCAGAGAAGTATATATGTAACCCTCTTTCAGGGGAAGTACCAATGGAATGTTTATCTGCAAAAACTCTTAGTGGAAGATTATTTCAAAACTCAACAACAAATAAAATCACCATGTCAGCTCCTTTAGTCTTTTCTTCAAAACAAATTCAAACAAAGGCAATGGCTTCAACTTATAGTTTCACAAAAGAAGATGTATCCCTTCAATTTCATAGTCCAGGTTCATATTTAACATGTTTAATTTACCTTATTCTTTCTTCTATATATCATAACATATTTTAAGCAATGTTTTAAAATCAGACTGAATCAGATAGTTGAACCGAGAATCTGTTGGTTCACTCGTTGGTATTTCGACTGATTCTTTTTTTTCCTCTTTATTTTTTCACTAATTTATCTGTAACCTGATTAAACCGATTGAACCATGACTCAAAAATCTTATCGGTATGATCTCCTGTTCAGTTTTAAAATATTGAGTTTATGTAATTTAATAATTCTACTTGACCTTATGCAGAAAAGAAAAGTGAGGGAATGACAAGAGATGCATGTACTCAAAGTGGTACACTTCCTTCTCTTAGTTCAAGTAATCCAAGCACTAATTTAACTCCATCCATCGTAGAGATGTCAACAAATGAAGACTCTCTAAATTCAGATGACAATAAAACTAAATCCGATGAAGAGGTAAGTGATAGATTTTTTTCCTTAAATTATAATTTTTGTCTTGTCCTTTACCTTCAAATTTGTCACATCTTTATAATAGTTTTACAATCGAAGACAATATAACTGAAATTATCATGTTTTATTCCTTATGTTTTAGCCGATTAAACACACCATTAATATATGTTTTCCCAGATAAGAGAATCAAATCTTGTAGCCAATAGCCATATATGTAAACTCCATATAATATTTTGTGAAAAATATGTGGTATAGGAGGGGTAGTACGTACTAGATATATTGGTCCCTATCTCTGATTCAATTGGACATGCCACTCAAGTTTTGGTCCCTCCGTATCCATACTTTCCCCGACTTTTTTGCTGTCTACACCCGTACATACATACACCACCTACTACACACGTACATGTACATACACCACCTACCCATTGATATGTTTCAAAAGTTTTTTTTTCAACCCTCTAGTCAAAATTCGAACAATGATTTGTTATATCGTGGAAGATTAACTTAGTGTGTGTTTAGTTGTGCGGTAGAGAGAATTGATTTTGATTAAAAGTAATTTTGATTAAAAATGGTTTGTGTTTTGATGCATTCATGTAAAAATGTGTGAAAATCAATTCTAGAATCAATTTTACTCGACAACAACTAGAATGTCAGAATCAATTCTACACATCCAGAATCAATTCTGATCACTTGAAGTAGAACCAAACATACACTTATTCGATTAGACTTCACCCATTTGATAGTTTGAGAAGTTCTTTTTTGGGCTTGATAACAAATGATTGAATAGATATAACTTAAACTTTGATGTTTTCTTAAAATTTGAATCGAGTCTAACTCGATCTACAAAATCAACTTATAAAGTAAGGGACACAACTCACTCACAAACATTTTTCCAAACCTTATGAATCCCTTACATCTTTTCTTAAACCATCAAATGGGACACATTATATTCACCCAAAAAATTACCATAACTTAAACTAAGGACCATAACTTATAGGTGGTTGCTTGCAATATAGCTTAACCAAAATTCAACTTTTATTATGCAAAATACCTTGATTACAAATATCCATACACCAACGGTGTACATAAACTCAAATAATGAAGGAATATTCCCACAGCAAAAATAAGACAAGTTATTTGCATTTCCTATTATTACAACATGAAACAATTATAGAAGGGTTTATGAAGTATATCTTTAAGGTACCTAATATATGTAACATTGATGTAAGGTACAAATGCATGTGCAGGTGGAAGTGAAGGACGAAGAAACATGGGAAACAATAGAAGAAACATTGAAAGAGAAGAAAGATGAAAAACTTTGTAGGCAAGGTGGTTGCTTTTCATGGATAAGGAAGAAAAAGATGAAAGGGAAAGAAAACCAAAGAAGGAATAATATCATATTTCTAATTAATAATGTTTGCTAAAAAAGCCAAAAAAATTGGATATATTTTTATTTTTAAAAAAACTACTATAGGATGCTAGAGAGAGGGAAACCCCTTTATTTTTAATGCTTTCTTCAGCAATTTTGCAGTGAATTAATTGTTACTTGAAATAGAGAAGTTTAGAGTAATTGCAAGTGTTTGTAGAGTATAATGTATATATACCTCATGTGTGGTACATTTTTATGTTCTTGTTAGTTATGCAATTCAATGTTCTGTTATATTCTTATCTTCTTTTTCTTTGAAAAATATTAATAAGCAATTTAACATAAAAAAAAAATCATAAGTTTATTTATGCAAAAGTCATTAAGTAATCAGGCTTTGAATTATTTTTTTTATGATCTTGCATTTTTATTTTCATGGTCAATAGACTGAACTATAGAAAATGTTACATGAATTTTGATGCATTGTTAGTATAGTCTATATCAGTGTGTGTTAATAAAGTCGACATTCTTGCGTCTAAATGCAGTTTTACGGTTTTACCATAACGTTGGTAAAACATAAAATTGCAGCTTCACAAAGACGAGCTTCCTATTTGACATTGAAGGCGAAAATAAACAAGCTATTAGATGTCATAAAATTCATTAGAATCAATTGTGAACTAGAATAAAAATATTTGTGTATATTTTTCTTCCCTCTCTCTCTATGTTCACTCCGATTTAACTTTATCCTTTGATAAATTGTTTTAAATAGAAGTTAAATGTTTTGGTAGAGAACAATCTTTGAACTAACCAAATATTTTTTTAAAACGTTCAACACAATTCAAACTCCATTTCTTGCGTTTGAAATACCTTTAGCCATGGTCATGTATGCGAGATTCCCTAACTATGACAATTCTAGAATCAACTCCGTCAATAGGAAGTCGAAGGATATTTTGGATGTAGGAGGAGACTCCATCCAACAAATGTCAGCTGAGAATGCCTCCCCTACTATTTTATGACGAGGACCTTGTCAATGGGGTTCGAAACCATCAAAGTCCCCTGCTTAAAAGGGGGTGCATGCAAATATTTGATGTAAAAAGAGTCTTGTTGATTAGGGAAGCTTCTGCGACATAATGTACATGGATTTGTTTCAAACTTTGCATTTAATCGAGAAGAACATGCTGCTTTAATTGAGATGCAACCTACGGGTATTTAATTGGTCAACCAACACTCCTTAGGCTTTGTTTGCGAGTTTGGAGGGAAAGGGAGGGGAAGGCTTTGGAAAAAAGGAATGAGCAATTGGAAGAAATAGAGAAAAATGGGAGGGAAGTGCTTTGGGGGGTTAACTTTTCTTCATAATACAAAACCCTCCTCATTTGGGGGATCTAAAAAATTGTATTGGAGGAGGGTTTTGGGGGGTTTTGGAGGGTTAATAAGAATTCTTCAAATTTAATCTATGTGGTTATAATATTTTTAAAATTAAAAATATAGCAATCATATGCATTGATTTATCTTTTTCTAAAAAACTACTCTTTTAAATTTTTTGAAAGATTTCTCAATTTTCCCTCGTATTTTGCACCCCCTCAAAGCCTTTCCTTCCCTTCCCCTCCAAACTCCCAAACAAAGCCTAAAAAAAAACATAACACCTCCACTTTTCCTATAAAGATGATTTTGTTTTTGTTAGGAAGCTAAAGAGAAAGGAAAACAAAAAATAAAAAAGAAAGAAAAAAGAAAACAACTAAGCTCTAGGGAACCATGTTCCCATAGAGTCAACAGAGAGAAGGTTCAAGATGCCACCTTGATTGGTTTCCTCTTTCAACCAATTTTTCTACACAAACACGACCAATATTTCCTCTTTCGACTATCAAAGTGTTGGCGTCCACCTTGATTGGATGACCTATAGCTGAAACCATGGCTAACTAAAAAATTTCATCATCGTAAATGAGGTTGAGACTCGAGAAACGAATCCAAACCATTGTGTGATCAAATTTTGCATTTGGGAAGCAAACTCCGGTGACAAGCAAGAGACATCAAGACAATGGTAAAAATCATCCAAGGGCCATCAAGTATGACTTTTCTTTATTATCGGCTTGATCAAACTTCACCATGAAAAAACCGTTTTGTCCATGATCGCAAAACCCTTTTGAAGTTTCCACACCTTCTTTAGTCTATCTTTCATGGTGTTATAGCCAAGTTTTTCTTTTCTTTCTAAGAGTTTGACCTCCAAAGCGTCTTTACGAGGGTTGCACTTTTGTGTTCTATGTGAACTAGGTTTTTGGCTAATAGGTCAATTTTTTCACGTGGTTGGGGCTCTTCGATGGATCCTAGTAGTTTTTCGAGGAAGAAAATATTTGGTTGTGGTGGGACAAAACTTGGTATATCATAAGGTTTCTTGGTGAAGTGAAGGAAATCGATACTTGGGGTGGAGAAGTAGAAAGCGGTGTTCTACATCACTCTCCAAAGTAAAATAAAATATTTTCTTATAAATTTACCTAAAAAGATCTTCATAGATTTTTTATTTTATTATTTCTATAAAGATATCTTTATAAAAAAATCTATGAAGATCTTTTTAGGTAAATTTTTTGTTTTAAAATTGTTTTTAAGTATAACTTTAAAAATGTGTGCTATCTCCTTCAAAAAAAAAAAATGTGTACTATCAGAAGATGATAATAATATATAAATGATCAACTATAAATTGTGACTATATTTGAATTGCTCCTCGTTATTGTCCGTTGCTTTAAGCCATATACTTTTGTGCACTCTTTGAAGAAAAAAGAGTAACGGGTACTGTAGTTTATACATTTATTTGTGAGGTATCGTTACAAATTGTTGGAGGTGTGGATAATAGTATTCGTCTCTATTTTTTTTAACAGTATATTTTTTTAACAGTATATTATTCATCTCTGAATAGTATGGATTTTGGGTGTATATAAATAATCTTTTCATAGAGTTTGATGGTTGCTCAATAAGTACCTCAAAATTGCTCATTTGATTGAAAAAAATTGATTACAAGTTATAACCCGATTGAAAATAAGACATAGAAAAACACATTGAAAGTTACGACTCGATCGAAAAAGGAATTAAAATATTTATTGAGCAACTTTCATAGAGTTTTTAGTAGAGTTGACCGAGTAAAACTTGATGAGTTTATAGTAGGTTGTTGTTTGGTGAAGGAAAAACAAAACAAAATAAAATCCAACAAGATTGGGCTTTTTAATACTTTCCTCGGACTCTATTTCAATGGATCCATTAACCCAACATAAAAATAAAGACTATTAATATTTCCACCCTACTACCTTCTGGCGTGCCCAATAAAATTTTCAAAATTGCCTATGGGTTTTCGGATTATAAAATCCGAAAACATCCAAACTGTGTTCGGATTTTATAATCCAAAATATACTTATGTATGATTAGCAATCAGAATCTCTCCCATGTTAGCAATTTTGAATTTTGCTTTTAAAAACAACAAAAAAACAAAGTAAAAAAATGATAAAAACCTGTCAAATAAGATCATAAAAATACCACCAAAAAATTCTAAAAATCAAATAAAAATAATGTAAATTTTTTCAGATTTTTATAGAATATGAAAAAAAAAATTAAAAAATGAGAAATGGGTCTAACAACAGCTAACAATGACCTAAACACAAAAGGACGAGAGTTAGGAAAATTAATATGGTCCTTAAGCTGGTTATCTATGTTACAAACAAACTCAGAATTTGTGCTGATACAGTTCGGATTCTATAATCCGAAAAAAGAAACTATTTTTTTAAGGTTTTTGGATTATAAAATCCGAATTGGAGAGACTCAGATTGGATTCTAAAATCCGAAAATCTCAAGAACATTTTTGGAAGAAAAAAATCGGGCACACGAGAAATGAGCAGGGTGGAAAAAGTAATAGTAAAAAATGAATCAATAAATCAACATAAGCTTCTTTTCCCATCCCCAAAGTCACTTTGGAATTATAATACCTCTTAAAATACACAAAAAAAATTGTTCAAAATATACTTTTAAACAAAAGTACATTTTTTTTTCATTCTGAAGTATACTTCCTAACAGATGATTGATTATTTCCTTTCAAAGAAAAAGATGATTGATTTTTTAGAAATATAAAGGGTGTGAAAAGAAGTTTTCATTGACAAGGGTAGAGTAATCTGGACAAAAAAATAATAAAGAAAAATACTTCCACCGATTCTTTTCATAAGAAACAAAACACATAATTTGCTTTTAATGAAAAACTCATCATTCATTATGATCAAGGAAACATGATATATACTAGAATCAAATATATTTTTGTTATCTCTCAAAAAAAAATTGTCAAATAAGATTAAAATAAGCTCTCTTTTAATAATGTCAAATTGTGTTCACGCGATGTTGTTTCTATTTTAAGGGGATTTAATTATTAATTTTTAATTGATAATTAAATTCTTTGTAGTGGTGTTGTTCCTATATTAATGATTTTTTTTTTGAGAAATATATTAATGATATTTTAAAAAAATAATTAATGATTTAAATAATAAAATAAAAGAAATATTTTTTTAAGAGAAATAAAAGGAATAATATTGTAAATCTAATAGTTTAAATCAAGGATAAAATTAAAAATAAAAAACCACCACAAAATCATGTATCCTCTTTGTAATTAGGCAAGTGCAGCCCCTTACTTTTGTTTTGATTGGGAGAAAGTGCCATTGCTTAAGTTTTTGGTATATGTTTTGTTTATAAGAACAGTTTTTGGTTCCTTTCGTGTAACTTGGCATATTTTCTATGGTAATGGTAAATTCTATGTCTTGCAATCTGATTTGGTGATTGTGAAAAACTCAATGAGATCTTTACATGATGTATTTGTTAGTGGTGTGATTGGTGTAGCTGCGAAAAATGATTTGATTAATGGTGGCTTGATCAAGGTTGGTTATTTGGTTGTTCATTTATTCTCTGCGTTTGGATTAATTTTGTTTGGTTCGTATTGGTTCTTTGGTTTGATTTGCTATTTTGATTCTTCCCCTCTATTGTTTCTTTTTTAGTTGATCCTCTCTTTGTTGTTGGTTATTCTCTTTAACCGTCTTCTTCTCTTTTGTTGTTGATGTAAATCAAAAGTAAGTATTTGGTATTGTCTCCATAGGGACTAGTGCGATATTAAGTTGTTCAACAATTTATATAATTTCAAGTGATATAATTGTAAGGTATTTGGTTACATAAGCTATAAAACTATAACAGTGTAAATGATACAAAAGTTAACAAAGATATGAGTATGCTGAGAGTAAACTTCATTAACCTGGTTTACATGTATTCTCGTGATTAGTTATATAGATTCTAGTTACTAATTGATATTATCATGTATCGCTCGACGAACATTATCTATGTCTAAACAATGTTGTGGGTTCAATCGTATTGGTTAATAGACGATCGCTTATCATATTAACCAATATGATAGCTTTAAGGATCAATAATTTTAGTGAATGATAAACCTAAATCTATGTCTAGAGTGTAGCATTTATCTGAAGATTATCCTAACTCTAGATTCAAAAGGTATTTCTCGATAACAATTCAAACTCATTAATTGAAACATTAAAAACAAGGATAACATCAATATTCATGAATAACTATAATCATATATAATATGATAATTAAAGGGAATACATGCTAGTAAGGTTGATTACATTTAATCCCAACAAAAGGACATTAAAATTTATTTCTCAATGAATCTTGTGAATCCACCTTCAATTTTCTTGCTCCCTGTTTTTCTATCTTTTCTCTCTGTTTCACTCTCATCCTCCCATGTATTTATGAGTCTGTCATCTATTTATATTTTATACTAGTTCTGAAAATATAAGCTCTCTTAGCGAGCCGATCATTCTCCACCATTGGGTTTCTGCCAAATCAGCTTGGAAGATCTCAAGACCACCTTTATCTCGCTTAGTAGGCTTTATCTCGCTTAGCAAACTTTATCGGTTAGTGAGGCTTAAGCTCGCTTTGCCACGCCTTCAGAATTAGATTTCCTCAACTGGCTGACTTGCCTCGCTTTCACCTCGCTTTGAGCTTGCATGAGCGAGCAACTTGACATAAAAATTCTTCAATTATAGTCCTCAAATTCATGACTACAAAAATTATCTACAAAAATGATTGGGATTAGGTATAAGAGACACAAATTAGCTATCTACTAATAAAACTAATATTTTACACTTTATTTGGAGTTTTACTATGAAATAACTTGCAAAACAAGCTAATAACTGCCTTAATTTTTTTTGTGGAGAGAAATAACTGCCTTAATTATATAAGTGAACTAACCAATTTTTACCACTTATCAGTTGTAAGTCATTCGTTGATTGTTCTTCTATCTTGGTTCCTATTTTTAATTGTTTTATTTGAGTTGGTTTGATTCCTCTATTAGGTTGCTTCTTTTTATGTTTGATTGATCATCTCTCGGTTGGTTCTTCAATTTGTTTGATTTCTCATATCTCTATCGGTTCTATTTACTGATCGTCTTCCTATTGATTTTTATGTTTGAGTGATTTTCTCTTTATGTGTTATTTTGTTTGGTTACCCTCTCTCTCTCTCTCTCTCTCTGTGTGTGTGTGTGTGTGTGTGTGTGTGTGTATGTGCGCGCGCGTGTGTGAGTTAGTTCTTATATTCTAGTTGTTCTCTCCCATTTGGTTCTTATGTTTGGTTGTTTCTCTCTCACTACAACATTTTGCTTCTACCACAATGCCTAATTCTTTGAAGGTAAAAAAAGCGTACTCGTTGAGTGGAAAAGAAAACATTTTTGAAATCTCGTTGTGGCTGTGTGTAAAATTGTAAAGACCTTTATGCAACGCCTCAAAGTCGTTTTCTTCTATTTTCTTAATTTTTTATTTATACAGAAATTTAAAATCATTCTATTATCCTTCAAATACAACACGTTTTCTAAAAAATAAAAATATAAATGGAGAACATGGTTTTCTATAAAAAATGAAAATAAAAAACATTGTTTTCATGTGGTTGCTGACTTAGCTGAGTCAGATGCCACGTGTGTATTTATTTAATTAAAAATTTAAAACAAATCCACCTCATCAATATCTCAAATAAAATAATTAATATTATTTAAAAAAATTATTAAGAGAAATAAAAAACAGAATTAAATCCCTAAAAAAACACAATTAAATAAAAAATGGTAGATTAATAAACACATAGAATCGATAGCCGTAACCCAGAAATTGAAACAAACATTGCACAACACCTCTTCCTTGAATCCATAGCCGTAAACCGCACACAAACCACCTGCGATCCAGACCAAGTACCACCACACCCTCTTAACCGAATCAATCCATAGCAGTAACAAAATTGACAACATGTAACACCAACATAGAAACAAGATTCTAAGAACAACACATTTGAGAAATGACAAGACAATAAAAGAGAACATAAAAATTCAAAAAACTTGAAGAAGTTTTAAATCTGTTGGAGAGGAAGAAGGCTTTGATGGGGATTTTGACATGTGAATCATCTTTCAGTTTAATACGAAGTGGATCAGGGTCAAGAGGGATTACGGCGACATTGAGGAAACAGTTCAAGAGAAAGTGGGGTGTGGATAGCAAAGCAGAAGAAGAACACGTTCTTGGAATGTGGCAGTGGTTGTTATGTAAAAGGGAAGATAGAGTTTTGATCCATCTTCCACCCATTCGCTGACAGGGAACACCCTTTCTTTCTTGTAATATTTTTCCTGCTTCTTGTAATTTCTTCTTCGCCTTTCTCAATCCATTTTGTTATCTGTGTTGTTTTCTATGTTGTTTCCTGTGTTGGGAGAATGGTTAACTAGTGTTTTTGTTATGGTTTTCATGTTTAAAGACGTTTGTGATTGTTGGTATTGATGGAGAAAAAGGATTTTCAAGGTTGAATGTTGGATGGTGAAGAAGAAGTCGGTGAAGAGATGGGGAGGAAGAAGACAAAGACTTTTTTTGTGTTTTTTTTAGTTTAATATTGTTTAATTTTTTTTTAAACATTGCATGATTTCAATAAATGATGAGGTGGATTTGTTTTGGATTTTTAATTAAATAAATACACACGTGACATCTGACTCAACTAAGTCAGCTGCCACATACGCGTTGACTTGGTCAAAATTAGACTTTCAAAAGAGGGGCAAAAGTTAGGGTTCTTAAAATCCATTTTTTTTCTTCTAAGGGGGCCAAAATCGCAACTTTATAAAACATAGAGGGTGAAAAGTGCATTTAAGCCTATTTATAACTAAGAGGACCTATAAACCCAATGCCTTAAAAGTATGATATTTCTCTCACTTGTGTGATTGCTTTTATCTAATGTGGATTGTCCTACGAGCTCCCTCGTGACCCAAAAAAAAACATTAACAAAGCTAGGAACAACTTAGTGAATGAATTGTTTTAAAAAAAACAACATATGATATTTATTTGTTACGGATTATTAAAAAAATACAAAACTAACATTCGATAATTTAGATATTTATAAACAAATACATAATTAGTTTTTTTGAGAGAAAAAGATAATTAGTTGTTTTGTGTTTGTACTTTCTATAGTGAAATCACTTTTTAAAAAATAATATCATTAGCAGTTTTTTTAGAGAAATTACTCAAAATAGTTTTTAGTTTTTCTTTTCTTTAATATTATTCTATTTTTTGTTTGAAAATCTATAACAAACTGATAAAAACTTATGAAAGTGATAAAAAATTTGATTTTTCAACTAAATAAAATGTAACTCTTATCCCTGTTTTTTTAAAAAAAACACTATAATCTTTTTCACCCCATGAGATAACTATTTAAATAGGGAAAACACTTCTATTAGAGATTTTACTATTAAAGTTTTATTGCGGTTTTACATTGCCGATGTTTTTGGACGGTTGAATATGTGTTTGAACACTCTCATTTTATAAGTTAACTTTTAAAAATGAAACCTAAGCTCATTTAATCTGATACTATATATCAAAGTCTGATTAAAGATGACGGTGTGAGAATTAGACCCAAAACTCGTTACACGTAGATGTTAAAGTTGGATTAAAATTTCACTTTGTCAATGTTTCCAAACTATTTGACAGATATATGTGTTTGTTATAAACTAGATTTTAAGCTTGAGATCCTGGTCTACTCAACAACCACGTGTTCTGGATTATAATTTGTCTATGGGGCTATGATCCTATGCAATGAATTTAATTTCCATGTGTTTGTATTTTTTCCTCCAAATATGACTTAATTCCAATACTGGATTTGAGCTAAGCAATAAGCTTCTCCATGGTGATTGGAAATATACCAAACTTTCACGTGCATAGGATCTTAATTCCATCACTTTGATATTAAAAGCAGTTGTTGGATCTAAATAATTTTTATTTTTTTGGGTCAAGTTATATGATTTTAATTTGAGGGTGCAACTTTTATAATGCCAAAAACATAATAGCAAAAATAATAAATACACCCTTGAATTTCGTCGATTCCTTTTCCTATTGGTCTAAGCTAAATAATTAAAAGGAAAGATAGGTATCGCCAAAACACAATCTAATTTGTTGGTGACATTGAAAAAGTATCTCACCTATTAGAATGGACATATTTGGGGGACACACCTATAAGCTTTATATATACAATTGAACCTATATTAATATGCAAATTTACAAGAAATATAACATCATTTTCTATATGTTGACGCATTAGTTTTGAAATTAGGTAGAACACATCAAGTAGATAATCATGCTCATGATCGTGAAATTAGCAACAACAAAAAAAAAGCAAAAACCTACCTACTCAATTGTTAAGCTTAAAATAAAACATCTCAACTGATACCAAATTAAACATTGATTATGACATTGTTGGAATAAAGTTCTCTTATTTCTTACATACACACATATTTCAAAAGAAATAAGAGTACTTTGTATACTTTTTTTTTGTCATTCATTCAATGAATTCATGATGAACCTAAGTTTTTTTCTTAACAGCTTAATTGACCACAACATTGTAATTTTGACCACAACATTGTAATAAAGGTCAATGCTTTTCCTATTTCCTTTTGCATTTAGTTTCCTACTTGTATGATTTGTTTGAGAATACAGTTAAAATTTCAAATTATAAGTTTAAGATTAAAAATATGTATTTTAAGAAGAGTTGTCAACTCGACTGACCCGGTCTAACTCGCTCTAACCTGATGGGTCAGACCAAACCAACTATTTTGCTATTAGGCTTCACATTATCAGAGTATCAACAACATTATCAGTCACTTGTCTCCTCAAATAGCTCAATGTGGAGACTTTCATAATGGAATTGACCATTTTGGGTTTCCCCAATATTTTCCTCTTTCCTAGTATATGGATAGCATTATACTTCCTCTTGGACATGTGCAGATGTTAGTTTTTCTTTACATATAGGGATTTAGAAATTAGGGTTCTAGAGTTTCTTTCGCAGGAACCGTGGCTAAAGATTCCAAGGCAAGCACACTATAAAGTTCATTAATGCACAAAAAGAGAATTCAAATTATCGCTTGGCCAAAGAAATCATGTACCAAGGGTTTTGTACTTTCCACGACCTATATAGTTTTTGAATTTAGATTTACAACCTAGTAAGTAGTTTCACCCATTTCAATTTAGTCGTCCATGTATATGGTTTTTTAATCTTTGGAGACCCACCTAATATGCATCATTAGAGGTTTTGGAAGCTAAGAGAGGGAGACGTTACATGGCTTAAGGACTACATATGCGAAAGTGGAGTACTAGTTTAAGCTAGGAAAATCCATGTACAAATGATGGAAGTGACTATTGGAGAGAACTTGAGCTTTCCCAGGAAAAACCCCACAAAGAAAAAGGAGGGAACTTAGAGTATAGAAGGAGGATAGTAGGTCATATTTTGAAGGCGTATGCATCTTGCAAAACGGAGGCTCGTCGTTCTTTGTCCTCACTCAAATATTTTTTTGGGAACCTTCTTTGATGGGTCACCTGTCTCATAAGTATTCAAGTCAAACATGCTTAATTTTGGAGTTCTTATGTTCTAAACTACTAAAATTAAGGGGCATCTTATTGGTATAAGTAGTACCAATAGATTCTTATAAGTTTGTGTCAACTGCATAGTCTCATATTTGCACAACCTCTAGATTTGTCCCATTTTTATGTTGATGTGGTCTAGTCATGTGTCCCTTTTCCTATGACATGTCAAAAACCACTAGATCATGCATTGAGCAACAACAATCACTTCTCGTCCTCATCAGTCTCAAGTGTCACAAACTTCTATTAGCAAACTAATACTTATTGACATAGATATGATAGGAGTGAAGACGATTAACGCAAATGTGCAACCTTATAATGATATATGAGACCCAATTTCAAGTGCTAGTTGTAAGATTGTTAAAAAAAAAAAAAAAGTGCTAGTTGTAAGATGAAGATGACTTGCCAAACCTCTCAAAATTTAAATTTTTAGCTCATGCATCTAATTACACATAGGTCATCGTTGCTTGACTTGCGAACATTTTCACACCACCAACAAGGAAAATAAGTCGGTAGAAACTCTTTTAAGCATGTGAGTGATTAAATTTACTTATATATTATCCAGGAAGAGTACATCTAAATATTTTACATTATTTCATTATTTATTATTATAATTTAATTCTATTGTATTTTTACAAAACATTGTCTAATCGATTCACTAGTGATCTTCATTTATTTTTGACAATTATCAACCATGTGATACTTGTATAACAATGACATGTGTAATAGTCACTACTCATTTAATAGGTTCATTAAGACTATGCTGGACCATTGCAATACTAGAGCTGGCAACGATCAAAGAAAATTTAAGTTGGTGTCCCCATTGTCCTTTCTGCAGCCAATATGAGTGTTGGATCCATGAGACCTATGCATCTCACACCACGTACAAGCACTCACATTTATGTTTTCTATTTTAAGTTTTTAACCCTTTTTTTCCTTACGGGACCCTTCTTTTGTCTTTTCATGCACCAAATCATTCAAGATCCCCTGCCGCAACCCTAGAGCCCCCACCCTCATAAATTCCCTCTCCTCATATCAAACTACCAAAATACCCTCTCAACAGTTTTTGGATAACATAAAATGTTTCAATAGTCTTTTTAGTTTAGCTCAGTTTATAGAGACACTGTGATATGTATGAGTCGGCGTTTGAAACTTGCTCAGTTGATAGAGACACTATGATATGTATGAGTTAGGGTTTGAAACTTGAATTCTTCATTTATTCATCATAATGAGTGAGTTTATAATTATTTGACTACTTGACATAACAAAAAGTTTTAATAAGTTGAATAGATGCACACTCGCAAAGGCAGTGGATTAGAGCAGATCTCGAGACTCAGAACACTGACAAAGGCAAATCACTGACCAAAGAGGTCTTTACATCGATAAAATGAGTTGAAATCAGATTTTTTTAAAATAATATGAGTCAACTTTTTACCAACTGAATTTTTATATTAGTCTCACGATTATATTCTCATAAACAAATGTTCTCCATGGAATTAAATCACCCATGGTCACAAACTATAAGTGCTCACCTTTTTTGGCAGCTCACGTTTTCTTGGTAATTTATTATTGATGACTTAGAGAGTTATTTAAAATACATAAATACTCAACCATAGTGGATGCCAACTTGGTTTACTTGGCTAAGTTATTTTGGTTTTTCCATTATTAATATAGCTAAGTGCTTCCATGAATTTCAAGTTAAATAGAGTCCATGGCACTAATATAGATTCTATGTTATTTCTTTCACTAATGTCAATTGTAGCTCCATAATGTAAAAGTAATAAGGCTTTTAATAACTTCTATATAGGCTTCTGCGTCACTTCATCCTAATCCTAGATCAAATGTTGGTCCTTTAGTTAATACTTGTGAGATTGGACTGTCTATATGTGCCATTGAATAATGGATAAAAATTAATGCTACAACATAGAGATCTTGTCAAAAACATAAGAGATCATGACGTATACATATATAATAATATACAGAACTTTCAGTTACTAAAGTATTTCTCTCTAAATCTCAATGATGAGAGTTTCAAAGAGAAATTTTACCATTTTGTCACTAAATTTTGTTGCAATTTTTTTTAATAGTTATTTAAGGAAAAGTATATACGTACAATTCAGAATATGGAAGAACTAGTCCTTGTAAGTTGTTCTATTAAATAGGTTGTAGCCGACCTCAAATGGATATAGCTCTAAATTATGCATGGATTTATTCATTGCTATGAGAAGAGTCTATTATTCAAATTTCAAGCTAAGTTAAGACTGACAAGACTATGTTTAGTCAAGTTTATGGTCAAACCTACTTTACATAAAAGTGTTTAAATTTGAGATTGAAATTTAGGGTCATAGAACTCGAATTCAGTCAAGCTGGTTAGAGTTATGACTCAATTAATTTATAGTTTAATAAGTTAGGTTCAATGGCTAATAGGTTAATAAAACTCATTAAAAGTTTGAATTATTTTATGTCAAAAAATATTGAATTATTTGTCCCTCCTAAATACTACTACTAGTAGTTTGCTAGATATGACCTTCTACATATTTAACCATAAAATATTGATGATATATTGATTAAGAATTTTAAAATATAAATACATATAAAAAATACAGATTATTAAATATGTATATATAATTAATGTTTAATTTTTGTATAATCAATATTTAGTCATATATGTATTATATATATTATTATTATTATACAGATTTTATGATTAAATATTGACATTAGTGAAATCCACTCATTTCATGATCCCTTAATAAGCTATTTAAACTAAACAATGAATTCACTATCTTATCAAGTTAATTAATTTTTGTCTAGTTTGAGTTAAATCCAACTCATTTGATTTAAATCACTTTTACCCGTCATTAAGAGCAATATTTTTTTTTCTTCCTTTGGACGATGGTGTATTAAAGAATAGCTATAGTTTAGACCATATATTGATGACCATTTAAATGAACCATAATTTGAAACCCTTTATTAAACTAGTTATGTTCTTCTTCCTGGTCAAGAAAATAAATGGAAGGGTTAATATATACTTTTCCACATTATATATGATTATATTTTTCTTGATTGAGAAATTAAAGTTAAAAAGAGAGCGTGAAAAAAAATGTCTTTTTCAAATTATTTTTTTGAAGAAAAAATGTATTTTTCAGTTAAAAGTAGTAAAAAATAATTTAATATAAAATCGTAAAAAAGTTAACACCAAAAAATTCATCAAAAAGTAAATAACATTCCTACTGTCATTGGTGGATAGTAGACAAAAGAAAATAGAAAGATAGAAAAAACTTGGATTGATGAACCCATATGATGAATAATTAGAAACCGGCTCTACAATGCTATAAATACTTGGTGACGTATCTCTTAAAACTATGGCTATCAACTTGGTAGCTCATTGCTGTAAATAGATTTAAAATTCTACCCTTTGTAATAATAATGATGACAATAAACATAAAAAGACAAAATCATCACTTAATTTCCCCAATCTGCCCATTTCATCCTTCCATCAAAATTGTATTGCACACGTAATCAACGATTGATAATATTGATATTGTTATACTTGACAACTTAATCTGAGTTCAAATTCAGAGTATCATAGTTGTGTGTGAGTTTGGGATGGTCTTTGTCACTCTCTTACATACCTAAAAAGTTGCATTGCACATAAATTTATGATTTCTTTTATTGGAATTGCAGAACTAACAATGAATTAGTCCAAATTATAAATGACTTAGACCCCTTAATAAGTCGTCGGGGTTCAATCTCTAACTCTTATATATGAAGATAATTTGATATCTGACACAGTCTCCATAAACAAAAGTGGAAAATTCGTACATATAACATGGTTTTATGACTTAAACCCGTCATAATTTTTAATATTAGGAAAAAAAGAGTAATTATACATGTATAGATATAAGAAAATGCCCTTGGATTGTGGTCACACTTGTCTTAAAAGTTTTTGCATTTTTTTAATCTGAACATATTAACAATCTCGATTATTAATTTGAGATCAAACCACAAATCAGTTTTAAACAATCTTTACTAATGATTTGAGATTGAACGATCAAGATTGATAATTGCACAATGATACTAGCATAAACAATAGATCCATTTCCCATATTATCCATCAAGCCTAAAAATGTGGAAGATAGCATAGAAAGATAATTTCACTTGAAAGTGAAGGGTACTTTTGTAACAATGATATGATCCCATAGACACGGTTAAATTAGTTTATTGTCCCATTTATGTCGCTGACCTTTCTTCTCTGCCCATCTCTTCATTTAAAATTCTTGTGTCCTTCTCTCACTTTTTTTCTATCTCACCATAGGTTAAGTACTTCTTTAAATTTCTCTTTCTCTTCTCTTCTTTGTGTTCTATATAAATAAGAGCAAAAGCTACTATAGTCTTTAGTGTTAAACTCACTACAAAATGGGACGTTCACCATGTTGTGACAAAGTTGGTTTAAAGAAAGGTCCATGGACTCCAGAAGAAGATCAAAAACTCTTAGCTTATATTGAAGAACATGGTCATGGAAGTTGGCGTGCTTTGCCAGCTAAAGCTGGTAATTATGCTTTGCTTTTCTAATTTTTGTTTAACTTTTCTTCTTCACTTTGATATTTATATATACTGGTAGAACATTGGTGTGAAGTTAGAAGGAAACTGAAAGGTTCAAAGATTAAACGCAATTCAAACATATACATGTTATGAATATAAATAGTACATATGGTAGTATATATAACATGTTTATAGTGTTTAAGGTTTTTTTTTTTTTTTTAATATGATGACATGTTTTTAATGTTGTTAATTAATGAATGTTTTTGTGATATTGTAAATTAGGGCTTCAAAGATGTGGTAAGAGCTGCAGATTAAGATGGACTAATTATCTTAGGCCAGATATTAAGAGAGGAAAGTTTAGTTTGCAAGAAGAACAAACCATCATTCAACTTCATGCTCTCTTAGGGAACAGGTTTGGTATATTTCCTTATTGTGTTGTCATCTTAATTAATTTCTAGGTTTAAGTCTTTTAGTATTTTCCTTAACTCATTTGCTTCAATTGGTTTTATTCTCTCTATCATTTTCTTTAAAACACATTGATTTGATTTTATTTATTTCTTGACAACAATTGATTTGATTTCCCACCTCTACAATTTTTTCATTTTGTTGTTTTTCTTTTTTGATTTTTAAAGATGCCTATATTTATATATGTGGCAACTCAACTTTTTATTTTTGTTCCCATTCTTACTCAGCACTTACTATAATCATTCATTTTCTGTTGGGGCTATAATTTCTTCTTTTTCTTCCAATTCCCTTGTTGTGAGGTATGTCTTAAATGCAATGTCCCCTCAATTTTTTCCATTCTACTATTCTTACCCATTCAATCAAAAGAAAAAAAAAACTATTCCAACCCATCCTCAACAAATAATTCAAGTTATGCTCTCTGCCATTTTCTTAAATTTATTACTCTCTGACATCCAAGTTTGTTCAAGTTGTGAATCTTTAATTCCAAAATGATAAAATTATGTGGTTTCTGATGCTTCATAAATTATATATTTCATTCCAAAAAAAAAAAAAAACTATGTTATATTTTGCATATTATTGAACTATTAACCTACTAGAAAACCTAAAATTAGTGATAGAAAAAATAAATCTCTTTCTACTTCATTTGTCACAAAATTTAACGACAGAATAAGAGAGAGATTTCACGTTTTTCCTCTCTAAATTTCTCTTGCAGATGTTAGTTTTTTAGTAGTGTTACATATAATTAGTCTCATATAATATATATACCATACAACACACCATTAACTAAAAGCAACTAAAAACATAAAAAAATATACTCTGATTAAGTATAGTTGATGAGTTGATTAATATTGTATGGATGTTAATTAATTAGCATTGACATTTTATGTTATGTTTGTATTATGTTTTTCTCTGTAAAATTAGGTGGTCAGCTATAGCAACACATTTGGCAAAGAGAACAGATAATGAGATAAAGAATTATTGGAACACACATCTTAAGAAAAGGTTAACAAAAATGGGAATTGATCCAGTTACACACAAACCTAAAAATGATGCACTTCTTTCATCAAGTGATAATGCTCATTCCAAAACTGCTTCAAATCTTAGTCACATGGCTCAATGGGAAAGTGCTAGACTTGAAGCTGAAGCTAGACTTGTTAGAGAGTCCAAAATTCGTTCACATAATTCACTTCTTCATCATAATCACTTGAAAGCTTGGAATATTAATCTTGAGTCTCCTACTTCAACTTTATCTTTCAATGAGAATGTTGCACCAATTATGAATAGTGGAGAAATTGGAGGAGAAAATACCAACAATGATAATGAGAAAAATAATAATAATGATGTTGTGCCTATGATTGAGTTTGTAGGGACTAATTCAAGTTCAATTGTGAAAGAAGAAGGTGGTGATGATCAAGATCAATGGAAAGGTTATGAAAGTTCATTGACTTTTACATCAAATCTTCATCATGAGTTGACTATGTCAATGGATCAAAGTGTTGATGATGTCATTGCTGAAGAAGGGTTTACTAATCTTTTGCTTAAGACAAATTCTGAAGACTTGAGTTTGTCAGAGAGTGGAGGTGAATCCAACAATGGTGGTGATGGTGGAAGTGGAAGTGGAAGTGAATTCTATGAAGATAACAATAACTACTGGAATAATATTCTTAATTTAGTTAATTCTTCTCCATCTGATTCACCAATGTTTTGATATATGATGTGTAGACATTGTGCTTATAGTTATAATCAATTGAAAGTTTAAGATATATTTGAAGTACTAATTGAAAAACATATTAACATTTGTCATTTGTCGATCCGAATTCTCTGCAGTCCTGCAGTTAGTCTTGTCGTATTTTTAGCTATTAGATTTATCTAACGACTGTGATTTTTGATTTTATTTTTCAAAGGTTAAATAATGAAGTATGACTTATTTCAGAATTGTAGATGATCCAAATCGTATAAAAAAATTTAGTGTGGAGATTAATATAATACTATTTTGAACTTTTGATTGATGTACTCATACTTATAGAATTGAGATCATCATCTTGGTTGAGAGAATTTTTTTGAAGATGTATGTATAATAAGCTTGCTCATAGAAACATGATAATTTCCACTTAGTGCATTGTTTCTAGTTGATGCTTTAATAGAGACTTTTCCTAGAAATATGTATGTAATTGTAATTTGTGAAAGCAAATCAGGTACCCTTTAGGGGAAAAGAGCTCTATGGTATCTTTTCACCATCAAATGTTAATATCATTTTGTTTGGATTTGTGAAATGGTTTCTATGTCTAAAGTATAGTAGTTAATTATTTTTTTTATATTCTTTTTTGAGCTGGGAATATATATCTTCCTCTAAGAAATAGAGTGTGTGTGAGAGAGAATTGAATGAATTTTACTGTCTACACAAAAATCCAATATAGGAAGCATCTAGTATAGACTTTATTGTAGTTGGTTTTATGTCACATTGTTATCACTATTCAAATTTTGAATTCAAAGTTGATCTATCTATTTATTACTCACTTCCCACTATAAATAGATGAATTCTAATTTACCTATCAACAGAAGTTGGATAAACTTGTCAAAAAAAAAACATAAGTTGGATAGAATTATCCATATTGAGTATACATCGATCAAAATCATTTATTTATCTTTCAATAGTTATATTATATAGACAAGTATTACTCCCTCAAAAAATAATAGATAAAGGAAATTGTTACCAAAAATAGAAACTATGAATTAGAAGTGTGCTTTAACAATTTGAATAAATCTTTAACAAGTGTCCTTAGTACGGCTCATAAATAAATTGATCTTCAAAATTATAAACATCAATGAAAATAGTCTACGATTTTTTTGAATTGCTCAAAACATCCTTGAAATTATAAAGTGTGAGTTAGAATACTTCATCTATAAACTTTTATTGTTACAAACTATGATGTGGCAAGTTAACTGTATACATGCCCTTTGCATTGATCCATCATCAACGTTGTCATATAATTTATAAACACTAGTTTGTCAATGAAATTTAGGTCTATCACATACTAATATTTCAACAATGGGTTCATAAAAATTAGCGACAATTTTGTTTCTAATATGACTTAAACTTCTTTGGCAAGTAAGTCTCTAATGAGTTGAAATTAATGTAATATCAACGTGCAACGTGACATGCGTAGTTAATGAGTCATGTCATAGACGGTAGAAGTTAACATAGCCGATTATGGCTCCTGACTAGTTCTATGCTTAGACATTGGTTAGCGTTGGTTTAGTATTATGTGGTGTGGTTGATTTGAAAGTCGTAGAATGAAGCTATTTTGATACATATAAGGTTATGAATGTTGACCAATCAGTGGGTTGTATTAAGTTATCTTCTTCTTCTTTTTTTTATGACCAAATGAAGTTATCTTCTTGAAAGTGATTTTTGGATAAGTGCTTTTAATCTCCTTACACTATTTACAAGTGGGTAGTGAAATCCTCCCTATATACATACATCTAGAAAGATATGT
>Ga0315915_1001838_pt1 | contig 26305 bp, 17 predicted proteins | sample MpolbnodulesMG_FD_207738 | JGI IMG/M metagenome (GOLD analysis project Ga0315915, IMG submission 207738) | Medicago polymorpha root nodule microbial communities from Los Angeles, California, United States - branched nodules | ecosystem: Host-associated > Plants > Roots > Nodule | place: USA...
CAAAGCTCTGATACCAACTGAAGGTGAGAAAAACCACAAGAAGGAGGGGTTGAATTGTGTTTTTGGAAACTTCTTCTTTTACGTTCTAGATAACTGTCCTCAGGTTCAGAGTCTGAAGTAGTTCAGATTCTATGTGCAGCGGATAATGTAAAGAACAGAAGAAGAAAGAACACAACCAATTATACAGGTTCCTCCCACAAACCGAAAGTAGTCCTGTCCTCCTTGCACTTCGAAGGAGAGTTCCACTAAAATGTAATCTCCAATTACAAGTTGCTCAATCACACAAGAAAGAGACTTATCTTTGCTCAACGACACCTCCAAGAGACTTATCTTTGCTCAAGGAACAACTTCTGCATCAATGTTACTGTTATCTTTGTCTTGTTGTAGAGACAACCATTGCAGAGAAGGTGGTTGCAGAGTTCGTGGCCGTACACTTCGTACACTGTCCTTCGTCAACTCTGGTGAAGTAGCTTCTGGCGAGATATGCTTCTGATGATCAGTGCTTCTGATGTTCTTGCTTCTGATGACGTGTCTTCAGAAGCTCTTCTTCAGACGCAGTTCTTCAGACTCATTCTTCCAGATGCTTTAAGCTTCAAATAAATTCCTTTGCTCTTGAACTTGTTCAATCAGAATCTCTAAGAATATTACTTTGATTATGGATCCTGCACACTTGAACAAATTGTTTAGCATATCCAATTGAATATTTTTAATACCTTGTTATTGTCAAAACTCAATAGGTGACTTGTGAAACACCCTTGTTCCAACAGAGACGATGTGTGGAAGTTTGTTCAATAGGCATTCTCGTTCGACACTCTTCATCCTAGAACAAGTGACACTCTTATTGTTCTCATCTAAAAATGTGATCATCCAAAGTCCTTTTGGGATTTTAGGCCTATTAGCTTGTGTGATGTGATTTATAAGTTGGTCTCTAAAGTTATTGTTAACCTCATTTGTCCTATGTTATCTAGGATTGTAAGCCCTTTGCAAAGTAGCTTCGTTTCAGGGAGAAACACTAGAGATAATACCATTATTCTTCAAGAGATGGTTTATCGGTTGCGCAAGAAAAAAAAAGGAAGAAGGACGATTTGATTCTTAAACTTAATCTTGAGAAGCCATATGATCGGGTTGATTGGAGATTTCTCAAAAGTGCTCTTGATATGATTGGCTTTCCAAGGATTATAACTTCTCTTATTATGCATGGTATTGCATCCTCTTTTATTTCTTTACTTTGGAATGAGAGTAGAGCATTATCAGTGTAATATTGGAGAGATTTTTCTCTTTTTCTGGCTTTAAAGTAAGTATGGAAAAATCTATAATCTTTTCCTCTGTTGGAGTTACTAATAGGAAGAAAGATAAGATTGCCAGTATCACTCATATGCAGTTCACTAGCAATCTCGGTAAATATTCGGGCTTCAAGTTGCACCATGGTAGGGTCACTAAGCAGGATTTTGATGAGGTTACTGATATGGTTGTGTTCAAGTTGGCTTCTTGGAAATGTCGCCTCCTTATCTAGCCTTGGTGAGGTTTTAGTTAAAGTTGTTATTAATTCTCTTGCTTCCTATGCCATGCAAATCATGTGGTACCCTCAATAAATATGTGATTACCTTGATAAAGTGTCTCAACGATTTATTAGGAAAGGTTTAGATGAGCGAGGGTTACATGTGGTTGTTTGAGATAAAATTACTAGACCCAAGAAGAATGGTGGTATGGGTGTTTGGGATGTGATGAACTCGAATGATAAGCTACGGGTTGCTCTGTTTAATGATTTGTATATTAAGGATGGATATATCTTACCCCCTAGATATATTGGCGATTCTCCATCTATAAATTCTACGATGCAAGCCATTCACATGTTCAATGATGTGTTCCATTTAAATATTAGGAATGGTGAGATAAGGCTTTGGAACACTTCCTGGGTGGATAATGAGTCTTTGTGCAACCGTGTTCTATACGTTCACTCCCATGATCTCCATTGGCACATTAAAGACATTATTGTTGATGGGAATGTTTGGGATTTGTCCTCTCTGTTTACTATCTTGGACTCAGATACTAAACAACTTTTTTTTATGATGAACCCTTTGTTAGTGGATGATATGCATGACTTCTGGGTTTGGGAGATTACTATATCAGGTGCATACTCTACTAATGATGCATATAAGTGGTGTTTGGATCCTTCTGGTTTGCATCTGAATCATATTAGTTAGAGTTAGATTTGGCGGCTAAAGGTTTTGTCTAATGTTCCATTCTTCCTTTGGCAGCTTTGCCATAATTCCATTCATTTTTGTGCAATTATGAAAATAAGGGACATCATTGCCTCAAATGTTTGCCATGATTCTGATTATTCAAGTGATGATATTTTGCATGGGTTGTTCCTTTGTGGTCGTGCCTTGGATGTTTGGCATCAGTGCTTAGGTCACGTATTGCAACCTTTTGTAGGTAGCAAGATTAAGTATTGGTTGAAGAGTTCCATTGATTGACATGGTGTTATTGTAGAAGTTATTATTTGGAAGATTCACTCTTCGTGAAATAAGTGTCTATTTTAGGATACTAAGTAGTTTGGGCTAGATATCTCAACTCAAGTTGTCGCCTTACATGATCATGTTTGGATTTCCTTTGGGAATAATAATTCAACTCATACGTAAGGTTTGTCAAAAAATGTTTCCTGGAAGCATCCCTCTCTTGGGACGGTGGCTCTTAATGTGGACAGTAGCGTGTTTACGGATTCCAGTTTGACAGGTTTTGGTGGTCTTATTAGGGACCACAGGGGTTCCTTTCTATACGACTTTTATGGTAGTATTGACCCCTCATGCATTACTCATGCTGAGGTTCTTACTCTATATCATGGTTTGGATTTGTGTTGGTCATATGGTCATCGTCATGTTGTTTGCTATTCATATTCTCTCCATGTGATCCAGTTGATTCGTGACCCCTTGAATGTGTTCCATATGTTTGGCAACTTGATTGGTTTGATTAAAAAATTATTGAGTCAAGATTAGTCTGTATTATTGCTTCATACTCTGTGGGAAGAAAACTTTGATGTTAATTTCTTGGCTTAGTTGGGTGCTAGGAGTTCTGAGTTTTTGGTGGTTTTGACACAGCCCCTCCGGTTTTGTCTTCTTTATTGCTTGTTGATGCTATAGGCGTCTCTTTTGTCAAGCGTTAACTTTCTGGCTTCTTTTCTTCTTTCACACTTGCAACAAAAATTACATACTATGATAATTGTTTATTATTGTCCACATCATATTATATCACTATGTCGTTGTATCTCTTATTTTATGTCCATTATATCATCCACATCAAATATACCCTACGTTAATAGTTTTGTGTATATCTATATTTTATGTCTCCTCTTCTCTTCACAGATGACTGTTTTCTATTTTTCAAATACGACGAAAGTCAGACTCAAATTATGAAAGATATTTTTACTCTGTATGAGGCAACATCTGGTCAAGCTATTAGCTTACCCAAATCAAAAATTTATTGTAGAGGGAATGTCCCTGATAGTTTGAAGTCGTATATTACTAACATTACGGGTGTGCAATATGTGCTAGGTACCAAGAAATATTTGGGGCTACCGTCTATTAGAGGAAGAGATTGAACAACAACTTTTCCTACATCAAAGATCGTGTTTGGCAAAAACATTGATTATTGGAGTAGTAAATGTTTTTCCAAAGTTGGTCGTGAAATCATGATCAAATTAGTACTCCATGCCCTTTCATTGTATGTAATGAGCATATTCCAATTATCTACTTCACTTACATGTACCATTGAAAGGATGATGAATTCATTTTGGTGGTGTCATGGAGATTCCAATAATCGAGGTATTCATTGGATGTCATGGAAAAAGTCGTTGACTCACAAAACTCACGGTGGTATGAGTTTTAAGGACCTTTCGACTTTCAATTTAGCCATGCTCGACAAGCAAGGATGGAAATTTCAAACGGATCCAGAGTCTATTGTCTCTCGCATTTTTAAATATCGGTACTTCCCCACTAAGAGTTCCCTCACAGCTAATTCAGGTCATAATCCAAGCTATAGTTGGCAGAGAATTATGCGCACCTATTTCATTATCCTAGGTGGTTCTAGGTGGTGTATTAGATCATGTAACTCTTTTCCTATTCTTGATGAACCTTGGTCGTTGAACGACAAATGTATATATGGCAACATCTTAGGGGCACATTTTGTTTGTGACTTTATCATGGATAGTTTAGTTGACGAGTCTTCCAAAAGTTGGAATGAGGAATTGGTTCGACAAGTTTTTAACGAGAATATAGCTTCTGTCGTCCCGCTGGTTAATCAGGTTCCTAATGATTAATTGGTTTGAAAAGCAGAGAAAAATGGTTTATATTCCGTCTGAAGCGTGTATAAGCTTTGTGTTGAGGAGTTAGTAGAAACTTATCATTTACGACGTTTGAGTTTTTGATCGGGCATCTGGCACCTGAAAGTGCCTTTGAAGGTAAGCAAATCTTGTTTGACGGATATGTCAGGGATGATTGCATGTGTTCGTCTTCAAGATAAAGGGATGTAGTGCCCAACAAGTTGGGTAAGTTGTAACTCTAATCATGAAGTGTGCATGTCGTGTTCGATTGTTATTTTGACGTTCAAGTGTGGCAAATGGTCAAATTGTAGGATGATGTTAACCATGATATTCTCGCCACTGATTCGTTTTTTAATGCCATTTTTATCTTTATTGCAAACTCTGACACAATAACATGTTCAATGAATGGGTACCATTTTTTTGGAGTTTAAAGAAGCACCAAACTCTTATACTTTGGAAGGACGAGAATGAGTTGTGTGCTAATTTTGTTGGCAGAGTACGCCATCTTATGAAAGATTGGTAGATTGAAAATACTCCACGAAGTATGAGCAACCAACAACAAGTACCACACAATGATGTCACTCGGTTGTAGCAATTGGAGGCAACGTTATTGATATTCCCCTATTTCGGTTTAGCAGCTCAAGATCGATGGCAGAGACCACAACATGGTAGGACCAAGTGCAATATTGATGCCTCTTTTTGAATGGATTGAAGTGTACATGTATTGGCATGTGTTTGCCCGATGACGAGGGAAGTTTTGTCCTAACAAAAACTATGAGTTTTTCACCTTTATGCCCCGTCAATGTGGGGGAAGCTTTGAGTTACAATGGCTAAAAGACATGTAGATGGATAATGTTGATTTTGTGGTGGGTTCAAAAACAACCAGTGATGTTTTTCATTCTAACCAGAGTGACGTTTCAGATTCAATCACATTATTATAATTTACAAACGTCTCTTCACTACTCAGTTTACAAACTCTCGAGTTAAGTTTAAGAGATGACAAACAAATGAGATAATTATATCTATGCAAGATAAACTACATTATCAATTTATCCCAAAGTTTACTTTGATATTCTCATGGTAGTATTAATTAAAAACTATAAGCACATTTCCTTAAAAAAAGTACTCTATCATCCATAGCCATTGAAGGTTGTTCTTTTTTTTTTTTGGGTGCCAACCAATAATGATATTTTCAACTTGTATTTTTTTCTCAAAAAACTTGTATTTATCTCTCTCTCTCTCTCTCATTTTCACGATAAACTTTTCTTTTTGTAACATTGAAATAAAATATTCAACCACACTAATGATAAGGATGTGGATAAAGGGCAGGCCACTTTGACGCAGTTTTTATTTTATTTTTTTAATTCATGTAAAACACACGCACACAACCAATAAATTAAAATATTTTTAAAAGGAAACAATATATTTTTTTACAGAAAAAAGAAACTCATAAAACTCATAAAAGAATCAACCATGAAAGAGAATAAAATTAATGTAAATCAAACGTACACGGACAATAAATCAAAATATTCGCATCTCCTACGTAATAACCGGAACCATTAAACCAAATAAATTCAAACATTCTAAAAAAAGTAACAGTATATATTTTTCATCTAGAGAATAAGGAAATCAAATATTAAACTAACATGATCTCGTTTTTTTTTTTTTTTAACAAGTTAAAATGATGCATATATTAACAATGGTTCACCCCGCACAAGGTGTGCAAAGGATGAAGCCGCCAAGAGTAATTACAAAGTCACAATGCCTCATAAAGGAGTAACACTAACATTCCAAACCTGCTAATGGACACCCATACATTGTAAAGGGTATTTCCACCAATCATGATAACTGTAAGAGAAAGCATCCTGTTTGGACTTTAACCATAAAAAAGAATTTAGTTTAACTAACATGATCTCGTTAACGAGTGTCTCTAAAGAAATATTTAATTATTTTAAAATAAATAATTATTCTTTAAAAAATGCAAACATTTTTATAAATACTTACTACATGTGGTTGTTAAATAGTGTCTCGAGGACACTCGTTAACATTTCTCAAACTAATATTAACTCGATGAAACTTTGTTCATTTGATAAGGAATTAACCCATAGTAGAATTAACTTCCGTAGGCGTTTTAGTAAAGATATATAAATACTCATTTAAACTTTTACATATCACTCTAACTTTAATAAACTCACTTACGTTGGCGTGATGGTTTTAATTTACAATCTTAAAATATGTTTCTCTTAAAATGTCTCAAGCTCAATTCCATTTAATGTTTAATGTATATAAAGTTGACTTTACACCGATCATGTAAGTAAATAGTGAGGTTAACCTTTCAGATTAGTCGATCAAATTTTTTTTAAAAAAATAAATAAAAAAAGTAAAACCAGCAAAACTAAACCATGGTTAGAAAAAGAAACCATGGTAAATAAATAATTGTTAATTTAGAAAAAGTATGAAAGTTTTATCCAATCCAATCCTAAATAATAAATACTATATAATTTAATTTAAAACTATATCCATTCTCCATTAGAGTGGCTTATTCTACATTGACCCTCTAAAATATATATATATATATATATATAAAAAACTAAAAATCTTGCAGTTGCCGTTCTCATTTTGTTCTTTTCATTCCTCTCTCTCTCTCTCTCTCTCTCTCTCTCTAAAACTTTCTCTCTCTTCACTACGCGTTTCACCTCACCGGAATCTCACCGTCGCCGTTACCGTTAACGTCGCCGGTAAGTTCAAACTCATACCTCTCTTCATTCACCAGTTTTCACTACTGAAGATTTTTCGTTGTGATTTTTGGTTTCTGATCCGTTTTTTGAATTCAATTGTTGTTGTTACTCATTATCTAAACTCTTTGGCGTTTTTTTTTGTTCTTGTTATCAAATATTGTTGATCATTTCGTTTTTGTGTATAATCTGTGAATACTAGTTGTGTTGTGTGAGTTTCGTTTCGAAATTGTTAAACGACATCGTCGTTTGCTACATCAGTTTCGTAATGTCAATAATAGCTTCAATTTGTGTATTATGTATATGAATATGAATGTTCAAGTCTTATTCTGTTTGATTTTTTTTTTTATCAATTTTATTTTTTCATCGTGTTTGGATCTAACAGTTCCAAACCCAATAATTTTATTTACTATATTTTTTTGATTAATTTTATTTATAATTTTTTTTTTACTGTTTTTGATGATTCACATAAGTTTCCATTTTGTGGGAAAAAAATATTTTTTGTGGAAATTATTAATTTTTTTGGTTTGGAAAATGATAGGTTAAGATAATTGAAATTGGGAAAATTTTAATTTGATTTTTGTTTAGATAAGTTTTTGTTGGGGTTGATTTGATGGGTTTTTTCAGAAGAAAAAGGTGGTAGGGTATAATTCATGAATGTACTTGGATTGAAATTTTTGGACCATTATGTGTTTTTTTGGATGTGGTGATTATATCATATTTGTTTGTATTTGAATAAAGGGTTTCTTTTTCTGTGGTTTTGTACATGTTATTATAAATTTGGAAAATGATGGCACATGAATTTGGATCTTGAAAGATTTTTTACATCCTGCTTGCTGGGAATTATACTTGCTTTGCTGTTTGACAACTGTAATGTGTTGGAATTAGAATCTGTCTGTAATAGTAGTTTAGAGTAAATCACATTATCTATCATGTTCAAAGTGAATGCATTAGTTGGTTTGTGTTTTCGGATAAACAATTTAGCTCGAAGCAAAATGTCGTGAACAAAATTACAATTTCCCTGCATACATGGTCCACTTGTAAGATGTAAATTTTTTTGTGAATTTTGAATTTTTGTTTTCATGTTTACATGGTCTCCTTTTACATGATATTCATTTGGTATTGTGTTTTACTTTTTTACCAAAAAATGATACGAAGTGTTGCTGTAAGTGTTTTACATTTCATGTGTAATGTTCTACTTTCTACCAAAATGATACAAAGTGTTTCTGTAAGTGTTTTACTTTTTACATGATTTGTCTTCATCTACTTGAAAAAATTATATCAATCGACACGTATATGATTAAGTGTTGTTAGTGGTTCACCTTTTGGCTTTCTTTTTTGCCTTGTTTTTGCTGATTCCATGTAAAGTTACTTTGTTTAATTTTGGAAGCCTATAATGAAATAAATGCTTGATAATTGTTTGTACAATGTGCACCAATTTTGTCTAGTTGCCAGCAATGATAATGAGCACAGTTAATGTTATCTAAATTCTTTCTCGAGATTAATCCACGCGTCTTAGAGTTAGTATTCCTAGTTGACCTGTCGTCACTTATTCATATCATGCATCTTTCATCTATCATCACGTCCCGGTGCTATTTGTTCCACAGTTCTCCATCTGAATTGCGTTGTTTATTATATTTGCACTGATAACATTTTGTTAATTAGTTTGATTAACGAACAATATGAGAACCAAGCTAGTGAATATACCTGAAACGAATGAATTATCACAAGGTTTATATAAAGCATATCCATGCATGTATTTGTTGATACCATGTAAGATGTAGTGTGTTAAATTTTTACGTGGAGTCCCATGATATATTATTATTCGTAGGATGCTTGCTGTAAATGTTGTGTTAATCTGTTTATTTATTTGTATGAATTGATAGAAAGAAGTTGAAGAAGTAACGTTGACAAGTCATGACATCAAGATCGTATGCTAATCTTTTAGACTTAGCTGGTGGAGACTTGCTTGATATTCCTCACACCCCAAGAAGTCTTCCAAGGGTTATGACTGTTCCTGGGATTATTTCTGACCTTGATGGTGAATCAGATGTTAGCTCTTCTGGATGTCGGGAGCGGAAAATCATTGTGGCAAACATGTTGCCGCTGCAGGCTAAAAGAGATATTGATACTGCTAAATGGTGTTTCAGTTGGGATGAGGATTCAATTCTTTTACAATTAAAAGATGGGTTTTCTACTGATACTGAGGTAATCTATGTGGGTTCCCTCAAGGTTGAGATAGATGCTAGTGAGCAGGATGAAATTGCTCAGAGATTACTGGATGACTTTAATTGCGTGGCCACCTTTCTACCCCATGACCTGCAGAAAAAGTTCTATCTTGGTTTTTGTAAGCAGCAGCTCTGGCCTCTCTTCCATTATATGCTACCCATATGCTCAGATCATGGTGATCGCTTTGACCGAGTGCTCTGGCAGGCTTATGTTTCTGCAAACAAGATATTTGCAGACAAAGTCATGGAAGTGATTGATCCCGATGATGATTTTGTTTGGGTTCATGACTACCACTTGATGATTTTGCCTACTTTCTTGAGGAAACGATTTCATCGAGTTAAACTTGGGTTTTTTCTTCATAGTCCTTTCCCTTCATCTGAAATTTACCGGACTTTGCCAGTAAGGGATGAAATTCTCAAAGGATTGTTGAATTCGGATTTAATTGGTTTTCATACATTCGATTACGCACGTCACTTTCTTTCTTGCTGCAGTAGAATGCTTGGTCTGGACTATGAATCTAAGCGCGGACATATAGGACTTGATTACTTTGGCCGCACTATATTCATCAAAATTTTGCCGGTAGGAATTCACATGGGTAGGCTTGACTCTGTATTAAATCTTCCTTCTACATCCTCCAAGCTAAAAGAGATTCAGGAAGAGTTTAAGGATAAGAAAGTTATTCTTGGTGTGGACGACATGGATATTTTTAAGGGTATCAATCTGAAATTTCTAGCTGTGGAACAGCTGCTGCAGCAGAACCCAAATTTGCAGGGTGAAGTTGTCCTTGTTCAAATTATAAATCCTGCAAGGGGTTCAGGGAAGGATGTTCACGAAGCAAAGAAAGAAGCTTATTTAATTGCCAAGAGGATCAATGAAATTTATGGTTCAAAACATTATCAGCCAGTCATTATCATTGACCGCTCTGTTCCCCGTTTTGAGAAGAGTGCTTATTATGCTCTAGCTGAATGTTGCATCGTCAATGCTGTAAGGGATGGGATGAACTTAGTCCCGTATAAATATATTGTCTGCAGACAGGGAACTGCAAAGCTGGATGAAGCTGTGGGTAGACAAAGTGATTCTCCTCGTACAAGCATGCTTGTTGTGTCTGAGTTCATTGGTTGTTCACCCTCTCTGAGTGGGGCCATCAGAGTCAATCCCTGGGATATAGATGCAGTTGCTGATGCTATGAATTTAGCCCTCAATATGGGGGTTTCCGAGAAGAAATTGCGCCATGAGAAACACTATCGATATGTTAGTACTCATGATGTGGCATATTGGGCACGCAGTTTTATGCAGGATTTGGAGAGAGCCTGCAAAGATCATTACACTAAAAGGTGCTGGGGAATTGGTCTGGGCTTGGGGTTCAGAGTTATTTCACTTTCTCATGGTTTTAGGAAGCTGTCCATTGACCATATTGTATCAGCATACAAAAGAACGAGTAGAAGGGCCATCTTTCTTGATTATGATGGCACTCTTGTACCACAATCTTATATTAATAAAACCCCCAGCGCTGAAGTCATATCTGTGCTTAATTCTCTGTGTAATGATACCAAAAATATTGTGTTCATTGTTAGTGGAAGGGCAAGAGATTCTCTGAATGAATGGTTTACATCATGCAAACTGCTGGGACTTGCAGCTGAACATGGTTACTTTTTAAGGTATGTCTCCTTTGTTTCTTCCTTCTCACCCCACCAAAAGAAAATAGAAAAAAATATAATACTAATGTATTTTTTATTTGCAGGTGGAATAGCGACTCTGAATGGGAAACAAGTCATTTGTTTGCGGATCTTGATTGGAAACAGGTGGTGCTGCCTGTCATGCAGTCGTATACAGAAGCAACTGATGGTTCTAATATTGAAGTCAAGGAAAGTGCTTTGGTGTGGCATCATCAAGATGCAGACCCTGATTTTGGCTCCTGTCAAGCCAAAGAATTGCTGGATCACTTGGAAAGTGTTCTTGCTAATGAACCAGCAATTGTTAAAAGAGGCCAACATATTGTTGAAGTTAAGCCACAGGTAGAGTTTTTCAAATTTCTTCACTGCATCTTCCTCTACTTATATTAAGTGAAACTCGTAAGCTTGAATTGTTTTAATTGATGTCATGAATTTTCTATTTACAGGGAGTAACCAAAGGTTTGGTAGCTGAGAAGGTTCTCTTGAATATGGTTAATGCCGGCAATCCACCAGATTTCGTGATGTGCATCGGAGATGATAGGTCTGATGAAGACATGTTTGAAAGCATTTTGAGTACAGTCTCGTGCCCGACGTTACCATCAGCTCCCGAGATTTTCGCTTGCACTGTAGGTAGGAAGCCTAGCAAGGCAAAATATTTTCTTGATGACACTACTGATGTTGTAAAGTTGCTTGATGGCCTTGCTACCTCAACAAATCAAAAGCCCAAACATCTTGCGCAATTCCAAGTTTCTTTTGAGAGCACAGTTTCTTAGGCAGGCCAATACAGCATTGTTGGTTTGTTATGCGAGGGTTCTGATCCTGTGAATCAGAAATTTTTGGGCATTAATCTTTAACCTGACGAATGGTGCGACTTTGTTGGTGTGGATCAGATTCTTTCTGGGCTCCTGAATCGGTTTGCATGGCATCAGGAAGGTTGACATGTGGTTCGTGGATGATCTGACAGTTTTTCTCTTGTACATGGTAACATCAATTGTTATATTTACTGGTGCTTCATTGAGCATTGGTTTTGCTTTAAATTTTTCGACCTGATTGATTGTTGCTTGTACTGAAAGAGGCCGAGCAGCACCGAAATTTCAAACATGTATAGTTACAGTATTTGGTTAAATACATAATTCTATTATGGTTTGAAATCTCTTTAACTTGTGGTAATCCATGATGAGAAAAGTAATTATTTCTGGGAGTTTGAAGTTCTATTGGAGAAGTAGCCTATTTCCCAACAAGCTATTGTCTAGGTATTTCCAAAAGGCAAATCTTGCTGCATAAGAGCATATTCTATTGAATTGAGATGGAATTGTTCAACTCATTTTTTTAGATGTTAAAACTAAGAGATAAGATGTTTAATTAATAGCTTAGATTTTTCATTGGAGAAAACTGCAGAAGTTTTCACACGAAGAAGTCCACCACCTTAAACCCCAATTATGAAGGCCTTAAAAAATATCATTTGTTTTGGTGAATTACCATTATGTGCTTTACTGGGGTCATAGTTATATCCTTAGAATCATTTCGTCATAGACAACATAATTTAAAGTTTCAAATATGTAATTATTTTTTTCGTGTCAAACTAGACATCTATCTTTGAAAACATAAATTTAAGGCTTAATTGCATGTTTGATTCCTTATGTTTATTTTAGTTTTCAAGTTGGTCCCTTATGTTTTAAAAGTTTCAAGTTGGTCCCTTACGTTTTAAAAGTTTCAAGTTGGTCCAAAATGCTACTCACGTTGAAATAAGTTAGTCCCTTCTGTCACTTAACGTTTAAAGATTTGGGTTGACAATATGGTTGATAGAACCTTAACTTATTTAGAAAATCAGTTTAAAACATTTTTTTAAATTTTTTTGGTTTTATTAAACTCAATATCATGCCGCAAAAGGGACTAACTTATTCCAACGTGAGCAACGTTTTGGACCAACTTGAAACTTTTAAAACGTAAGGGACCAACTTGAAACTTTTAAAACATAAGGGACCAACTTGAAAACTAAAATAAACATAAGGGATCAAACATGCAATTAAGCCTAAATATTTTATAATATCTAATAAAGAGATCCCAAAAATGTTTAAATCCCTTGACATAATTTGGAATGGACTAAAGTACGTAATTAACTTATTTTGTATTATTAATTTTTTTAGAACTTATATAAATCTCACTAATAATTTAGTTTATCTCTTGTAAATATTAATTATCTTAACTGTTGCCAACAAATGACAAATATATTTATTTTCTTTCAAAAAAATGACAAATATATTTAGTTTAAAAAAAATTAAATGACAAATATATTGTGTTAGTTCCTCTAAAAACACAATATATAGCGGTGACGAAAAATATGTAGTGTATTAAAACTTGCTGATATTTTTTTTTGGTCAAGTTGCTGAATTTTTTTAAAGGGACTGAAAACAAATTTTAAGATATATACCCCACTAATATTTTATAATTTGGTTAACACTTTTACCTTTTAAAATTTGAAAGCTTCAAATCAATCTATTTCTTTAAACACTTTGACGTGGATTTGCTGTTAAATATATCATGTATTACTTATTTATTTACCTTTCGTTATAGAAAGGAATATTGTTTAATAAGATTGATGTTTGTAGACGATTGAGACGTATATATAAAATGTCACCCTTCCCAACTTGGTTAAATATAAATTGATAAAAATAATTTTGTAGATTTTGTTTCTTATGATCTTAGTCAACTATAGTTGTGCCGTACTCTGTAATCTGTATAGCTAGCTTCACTGCATTTTGTAAATTGTTTTGTTTGGAGCTATTGATTTTTGTTTTAGGGACTAAATTAATCATTTATTATTTTCATTTTGTCTTTATAATACCTCGTGTACGTCACTTTATCAGTTAATAGAAGTTTTTAACGTCAGTGACTAAATTGATAACAGAAGGCTTACTACGATGACAAAACCAGTATAGAAGGCATGCCATATCTCCTTAAATCCTGTCCATTGGCATCGTTAATTTATAGTCATATACATCTGGTAAAAAAATTCAATGGATGAGATCTTATAAGAACAATTTGATTTTTTTTAAGGGATAAGGACAACTTGATAGTGGGTAGTTATTGTTTTAGTAGAAATTGTAATATTTGGGAGAGCTGGTCAATGCTAAAAATATTGAAAAAAATTGTAATTCTGAAATTGACCCAATTAAAAGAAAATTCTGAATTGGAACAACAATTAAGTGTAATAATCATCTTTGGTGTCTTTTTGTCAATCACCAATTAAGTTTTACTTTAATGTGCTTTGTTATATTTGCACACAAAGAACACACAACACACACAACCAGATCAGCGAGAAATAGCTAGGAAATTGTTTCATAGACACTATCTCCCCTTGACACTATGAGAAATAATTAAGGGGTTAATTAAGTTTTTAATCTCTAAAAATATTCACAGTTTTGTTTTTAATCTTTACAAAATAAAATTACACTTTTTAGTCTTTATAAAATTTTCCATCAGCATTTTTAGTTCCTATAAATTTTTCCATCAGCACTTTGTCCTTGTCAAAAATTTCCATCAATAGTTTTGGTCCCTAAATTGTTTAAGAAAAATGTCACAATGACTAAAAAGTGTGATTTTATTTTGTAGTGATTAAGAACAAAACTATAAATATTTATAGAGACTAAAAACTTAATTAACCCAATAATTAAATACATATAGTATAATGCCATAAAAGTGATTATAAAAGAGATAAAGATAAAATAAGGTGGTGAATACGAAAATAATTGATGTTCAAATTTTCATTGTATACCGTGCAACACTTGGATAGTGTTACATCGTTCAATGATTTCATACTCCATACATAATTTACAAAACTAACAATTAAATTGAAAGTATATACGATATAAAATAGGGTCATGTTAACCGATGTTCCAGAGCGATGATTAAACATATAAAAATAGAATTTATTACCATAAAAGAAAATTTTGTTGACTTATTTATAAATTAATTACACAATTTTCAATGTAATAATTATTATATAATTTCTTTGTTTAGTATCCTTAACTAGTGCCTCGAAGGCACCAATTAATATTTTCCTATAAAATATTTTTACATGTTTTCAATAAGGAAAATGCTAGATATCAAGAATGATTTTATCAAGAAAGATTCAAGAATGACATGGCACAATAATCACCCATAGATTTCAGTCTCATTTATTAACCTTTCATAAAAAAAAATACATAACACTCACCACCCCATGATTTCCGGCCAGACAGAGATTTTATTGGCTAACATTAATTTCAGGACAATTTCTTGATAAAATCTAAGGGTGATTATTCTACCATGTCATTCTTGAATTTTTCTTGATAAAATTTTTCTTGATGTATAGCATTCCTCTTTCAATAATCTAAATGATTAGTTGAAGCGTGTCATCGTAATTAACATCTTATGCACTTTTATTAAATGATGTTAATTTTTAGAGCAGTGTTATATAGCACCACGCCCTTTACCCCACGAATTTGTACGACAGGCACAAACAACACACAATTTGCTCTATTATTAAGCTTGGAATACTGATGCTAGTTTATCCTTTTAAAAATACAACAATAAACTAAATATACTAAAACAAAAAAGTAACCATGAGATAAACAATGATGTTGCAATCACCGTCAGAGTTGGTATCAATACAGTCCAAAACAGGGTCTTCTTCAATGGGATAAGATTAAAGTGTAAACCATTGAAAAGTTTATTTAAATATATTATATTATAGGATTGATTTGTAATATCTGGGATTCATATGTTGTAGCACACAACACCCCAAGAAGAGATACGTTTGTGACTACGTTTGTGACTTCTCATCCAATAAGAGAGAAAAATGCTGTCGTGCAACATGCACCAAAATTATGTCGTGCATTATATCATTTACCTAATTTTTATGCATATCAATAACACTTTAACTGTTTTTCTATTTTTAATAAAAATTATCTATATGTATATACTTTAACTCTAAGTTTTGTAAAATATGTATCGATTACGAAGTTATTGAACGATGCAATGCTACCAAAGTTTTACACCAATGCAATTTGTGTTTGAGTTCCATTTACTCTGTATAAAGATATGTAGCTCTCGCTTGTCTCATCACTTTTTTTTTTAATTATTCAGTTGAGAGCTGATGACAGGAAGAAAAAAAAAAGGAATGTAAAATTTCAGAGAAGTGCTAACTGCTATACACTTTAGGTATATAGTCTATTTTTTAGAAGGGTTAAATTAAAACATTTTTCAGATTAGAAAGACCAAATTAACAACCGGGGTTGGGTATTTTGAAATTGAATAGACTCATACAACGTAGGGAATTAATGTTCGAATCCTAATTATTAGAAGTATATGTATTTAATGATCGACACACCTCAAATATAGTATCCTTCTCTAACGATAACATATAAGGAAAAAAAGGAACAAATTAAAGCGCCATTAGGGGTCTGTTTGGTTCAATGGAGGGGAGAGAAAAGATTTTAATGGAGGGGATGGAAGAGGAAGGGAAATATTTTAATTATATGTTTGGTTCAAAAGAGGGAAGGAGAGAGATTTTAATTAAAAATGTGTTTGGTTCACAAGGGGAGGGGTGGAATTTTATTATTTTAATTTTTACCCTTAAACTTAATTAAATAAGGATAATAAAGTAACAAAACAATAACGATGTAATTAATAATAACACGATGTAGACGATGAAATAATGAATTACTCACGGTTCACGTTAGAGGGGACACCACTTGTGTACCATTAGGATATCAATGTTATATAACATTGGCCAATGAAGGTGTGCCACATAGCACTTCACATGCATATCTTTTCTCTTTCCTCTTTAGACCTTCATATGTGGCACACCTTAACATTGGTATTCAAATGGTACACAAGTGGTGTCCACGTTAGAGGATGTCTGATGTCTGAAGCAGCGGTTGGCGACAACAAAGTAGCATTAGGGTTGGAAAAGTGATTTTTACGGGTGACAAATAAAAGTGATGGATAATCTAATAATAAAAGTTGTTACAAAGATAATATAACATAATAATAATAAAAAATGTTACAAGATAATATAACACAATAATAATAAAAGTTTTTACAAGGATAATATAACCAAATAATAATAAATGTTGTTACAAGAATAATATTGAAATTTTAAATTAATCTAAGGATAATTTTGGCAGTACAATATAATTTGAAAGAGATAATCTCTCACCCTCTTCGAAAAACTCCAATTTGGGGGGAAGTAAAAAGTGGATCTTGATGAGATTTTGCTCCCCTCCTTTCTAAAAGTTGAACCAAACACGTCAAATTAAAAATTGTCTCTCCCCTCCCCTCTAAAATTCTCGAACCAAACAAACCCTAATTTACCAATTATTTTTTGTTTTGAACAAGAATTTACAAAAAAAAAAAATATGTTACAAAGAAACTTACGTTTTATTTTCTTGTTCATTTCATATTTTATTTTTGACACAATTTTCATCCCTTTGTTAGATTTCAATAAAACTTTTTAATTTTTTTTGTTAATAGACAAAACAATAAAATATGTAAACTTAAAAATATAACTATATTTAAGAGCTCAAAATACTCATGCCTCAAGGAAATGTTATGACACTAAAGTTATTTTGATTGTTTCTATACAAGATAGAAGTTGATATGATAATTTAAACCGAACAAACACCGTGACAAGATGGAAAAACAAAGCAGCATCCTACAACGACGACAAATAAAACAATGTCGTACTAAAACTACAAAGTCATGAAAGAGGATATCTATATCACTTATTTAAATAAAAGAGATGGATAAAAACAATTGAGAGATGATTTCAGATAAAAAATTAACCCTAAATCACATTTATTTGGCAGATAAAGAAGAAAAATTAAAGTTTACCAAATTTGATGCCGGCTCAAAAGAGGAGAAAAATTTGACTCAGAACTGATATACATTTATCATGCAGATATTTGTAGGAACCTTTCAGGATTAATATCACAAAATCACATTGATATCAACTTGAGCCTAAGAAGTGCCTAGTGGATGAATGATGATGTTTTAATATATCACTTTTACGGCATTATATTATACTCTTCGGACACTCTTTAAGTATTTTAAACTAAAAAAATATTTTTAAAAAAGTTAAATAGTTTAATTTCCAATGCATTAAATGCACAATTTTTTTTTATTTATAAAAAATTATGTTTAAGACCCTTAAAAAGTGCTCTGGAGACACTTGTTACCATTTTTTTAATACATTTTAAGTATAAATGTATTTTTTTCCGATAAACTTCAAATGAGTATTTCTAAAAAAAATAAAAAATAAATGTGTAAGTTGAATAATTTGACATTCACCAAAAAAGAGTAAAATGAAGGACTTCTAGTTCTTCATTTTTTTTTGTTTCTTTGTGTCAAGAAAGGACTTCTAGTTCTAACTAATGCAACTTTGTCAAACATAAACCACTTAAATTGACAAACGGACATTAATTGGAATGATAAAACATTTTTGCATTGCATAACGACAAGTTGGAACTTTAATAAAGGCTACCACTAACTGTAACATTTATAATCCTAATCCTACATCAAAATTGTAAATACATTTTTGGTAATATATATGTATCAAATTAATTAAGTAATGAAAAAGAAATTTGAAGATTAAAAAGACTCATTCCAAAACTAAACTAATTAAAGATATACTCTGACGAGAAGAATATTAAGAACATTTATCTTTTTAATGTTGTCGATTTCACTATTTTATATACGATCTATTCTCAAAATCAGGCGTAAATTTTAGTAAATAAAAAAATTAGTGTTAAAAAATAAAGTGTTTAATATTCATCTATTTTAAAATGTGCTTACAATTTCGATAGATCAACTATAATAATGTGAACCATTAAAAGTCCGTTTTATCCAAGGTAAATGGAGGGGAGGGAAGGAAAATAGAAATGATATTTTTAATTTAACGTGTTTGATTAAATTTTTAGAAGGGACTAGAATGGGGAAACAAAATCTTTCCTAGACCTACTTTTTGCTTTCTCTAAATTTGAGTTTTTTCGAGGAGAGGGGAGGGGGAACTCTTCAAAATTTTATTATATTGTCAATATTATTTTTAGATTATTTTAAAATTCCATAACTATCTATTATTACAATCTTTATTATTAGACTATCTATCATTGTTATTTTATACATCGATTCATACATGATTCATCGTGAGTATTCTCTTTTCGATCCTTTATCATGATCCTGTATATGGCTTTATCCTGAAAGTTACGTTTACAAAAAAAAAACCATACTCACCTCATCCACTCCGTTGAACCAAACAAACCTTTAAAGATAAAAAGTTAAAATGTATTTGATCCAAAATTGAACCGAATACATTTGAGTGTGACTTATATGTTCGACGACACTATTTTTTTTCCTTTTATATTTTTGGGCTTATAATCTACAAGTTCAACTTGCATTGGCAAAATGTCAACTCCTCTCTCTCTCTCCCTCTCTCTCTCTTAATTCATATATTAATATATATGCAACACCACTTATCAAGTTATATACTCACCTAACCCCTTTCCCCGTACGTCAACTTGTACCTCTGTACCTCCCTCTATCTTTGTTCTGGTAAGACACAACAAAATATCCAAATCTAGCTGAGACATAGAGAGAAAGTGAAGATAACAACACTCACACAAGAAAGTGAAAGAAAACCAAGAAAGTGATATATTCCATCATGAAGCTTGTTTGGTCTCCAGAAACTGCCTTAAAAGCTTACATAGACACTGTTAAATCCGTAAGCACCTTTCAACCTAAACAACAAGTAAGATCAATCACATATTCAGTTTTTTTTTTGAAACAATCAATCACATATTCATACTTGTTTTTCTTTCTTCTTTCTTTGTCCCTTTTTTGAATTCCATTTTGGTTTTCCTCTTTGTATTTTTTTGTTTTCCAATATTTCAAAATATTATATATTTTGTAACATATATCAAGAATAATCGTAACATTTCCAATATTCAACATCACGAGTAAAAATCTTATTCATCAAATTATTGTTGATATGTACAAGTAAATGATCCCCTTCAATCACATAAGTCTACGTAGTTTTCTTTCTTGAATTCGTTTTTCTGAGTAAAAGAAATCTTTCTTTATTGCTTCCCCTTTTCCATTTTCATTTCCTTCTTTGTATGATTTTTTTCTTCTTATATTTCAAATTATTAATTAGTTTCCGCAATCACATCACATAATATGTATCAAGAATAATCGTAATTAAATTTTTTGACATCAAGAATAAATCAAAATCACCATTAACACGTTGTTGTTATTTGTCTTAATTTGTATTAAAAAAATTGATGATGTTTTAATATGGTATTAATTATTTTGGATTTTTTTATTACAGTGTGAGAAATTCAAGGAATCTGGGGTAGCTGAGCTTCTATCATCCATGGCAGCCGGATGGAACGCCAAATTCATCGTAGAATGTTATTCCCACGGCGGTCCAATAGCCGCAAGTGTTGGCCTAGCAGTTGCTGCTCGCAACACCGGTGCAAGACATGTGTGCATAGTCCCAGATGAAGGGTCAAGATTGCAATACACAAAAGCCCTAGCCGAGATGGGTGTAACCCCGCCACCGGAGATAGTTCACGGTGAAGCACAGACTGTGATCAAAAGTCTTGATGGGTTGGATTTTCTTGTGGTGGATTGTAGGCTTAGGGATTTTGCTAGGGTTCTTAAGGTTGCAAAGGTGAGTGCTAGAGGGGCAGTTTTGGCATGTAAAAATGCATGGCAAAGGTCAAATGTTTCTTGGTTTAAATGGAACATGGTTCTTGAAAGAGGCACACGTGTGGTTAGATCGGTTTTTTTGCCTGTTGGAAAGGGTTTGGATATTGCTTACATAGGAAGTAGAATTGGTGGTGGTGCAGCTTCAAGTAGTGCTTCAAAGGGTACTCCTAGCCGTTGGATCAAACTCATAGATCAAAAATCAGGAGAAGAACATCTTTATAGAGAGTGATATGTTTAATTTTTAATCTTATTATTTAACAGTTAAGGGTCGTATTGTACGTTATATATGTGAATATAATATAAATAAAATATAGGAATATGCTTATTGATGAAGCATATAATTTTGTAAAATATTTAGTGTGACATGAGTTTAGAGATCAAGTTTCTGACTTGGTTTGAGATTAATGTTGAGATGAAGAGAAAACTGTTTAGACAACTCATATTTTGTGAATTGACTTTTAATTAAATAAAATTAGTCACACATCTGGCATCACTAATAATTAGGGACAAGAATAGAGACAAATTTTGTCTTTTTCCATCTCTAAATTTTATCACTTTCAATTTATTTATTTATTTATGATTTATAAGAATAGGGACACATTGTCCGTCTAAAATAATAGTTTTACATATTAAAACACTTCTTTTTTATGGTAATAACACTTTACTATACCACTTTATATCAATAACTTAATATTAGGTTACAAGACTAGAGTAACGTTTTCCTCAAGAAAAAAAAGAGTAGAGTAACGTTTTAGAATGATAAATTCTCTTATTCAAATGTATTCGTAAGAGTTTATTTACACCGATGAATATGATGCATCCTCTTTAAACTCACAATTTATGTAGAGCAAAAAATAATATAAAACTTTTTTTTTTGAAGGAAAAATAATATAAAACTTTTTTTTTGAAGGAAAAATAATATAAAACTTGATCATTGCATGAATGTATGTTTTTCCTAATTGATCAAAAGAATTCAAAATATAGATATAGATAGAACGCCAATTAAAAAGTGTGGATATGTGCATGCTTTTGTTACACAAGAAAAATATTTGAGGCTTGTTTATACTATTTATAGGTCTAGCCTATATGATGTACTATTTATTCAAGCAAAGTGTCATATAATTGTGCTCCCATTTCATTTGATGATATGTTTCGCTGTTAAAAAGAATATAGACAAAGAACCAAATTGCCAAATTGCTTTAAAAAAAATCGTTGATATATGCTTTTGATGCAAATGAAAAATGTGCTGGTGGGTGTATTATTATTATTATTATTATTATTATAAAATTATTGTGTAAAGTATAAGCTTTGTCCTTGTGATTAGTTTAATGCAATGCACAGTTTTTGTCTATCAAATTTTATAGCAAGTAATTTTGTAGAAGTTTGACTTCATTGAGATAGTACTTATTAAATTGTTTGTTTTTTTATATTGCTTAATTAAGCATATGGTCATTGGCCGGTTGCTTAATTATATAGTGAAATTGAAACTATTGGCGGCGGGTTGCACTGGTTTATGTATAAAAGTATAAGGTAAGATCCACACGGTCACAATCGAGGGCTTTACATCCGTTAGCCAAAATTGTCTTTTTGTGCTATTCCTTGACCAAGTTTATTAGGAGACGAAAATCTTAATTGATGCAATGCAAACTAATGTATCAATTACTAACTTATAATATGGTGTGACATACTATTATGTACGTTTTTTTTCCTAATGCAACATCAACGAGCAGTTCTCATAATGTGATGTATTTCATTGACCATCTTCTCCCCTCCATTAAAATCCATCTCCTCCCCTCCTCTCCGTTGAACCAAACATACCTTTTAGAATACGACATTTCCATTTACACAAGAATGCCACATTAAATTTTTCAATACATTTTACACTCAATCCACCCTCTTCCTTTCTTTTGCATACATCAACCCATTTTATGAGAATAAGTTTTATGATTCTTGTTTTTGTTTTAGTGCTTACTCATCACGACGAATTGTCACTGGCCACTACTTTGACTACCACTGACCACCACCTATCACCATTAACAATCATCGACCACCACTACATCCATCTCTAATCATCTGCGACAACCTCTCTCCATTGTCGATTATTGCTCCGACCAACAACCACATACCACAAATTCAACAACCATCACCCACCACTCTAACTCTAATGATCACCGTTCTAAACACCATTGACCACCACTCTACCTACAACCTACCATCACTCTAATCGCCATATTAAACCACTGCGCCCACCTTGTTGCTAATGACCACTCTGTCTTCCATTTGCTACTACATCTGACAAACATCACTTTCAACCACTATTATTATAATTACTAGCAAAAAGACGGGCACTCACGCACCCGTCTTTTTGCTCTTTTTATTTCGCTAACGCGTGTAAATTACAAACGATATTCTATATAAATTTTTTGATATAGATTAAAATGATAACTATAGATATTTGTGAATTTTAAACGTAACAAACTCAACATACCATTTGTCAAAAAAATTGTAACAAACTCAACAAACCATATTTATCTTTTTCATTGACAACAATAATATGACAAATATAATAAAAATTATTATCTTTTTTAATAAGACCAACAATATAACATTATTATAGAAAAGTTTGTTTAAGGGTATAATTGAAATAAAAAAAAAGCCGGCCCATAACCCTCCAAAACACTCTATTTTCTTTATATATAGTATATATTACTAAATAAATTATAAATTTATAATATTTAACCATTTTGTTATTAATTAAAATATATATTTTTTATTTATAAAAAGTTTCTACCGTCGTTTAATAATGAATAATCTGTGCCGAAGAACATATGAGATATATAAGATGGATTCTTCCCTCCTAAACAATTTTTTTTCATGCACGAGTTGGGGGTTGAATTTATGACCAATTACTTAAGGGATACAAATACTTAGACCAATTCAATGTTTGATAAGAAAAAATTAATTTGTTTTTAATGTTATGATTTTCAATTGAAGTAGTGCTTATAAGAGAGTGCGATTCATAGGTCAATACCATGTATACGGTTAAGATAGTTCTCTCTAAAGTTGTTCCATGGTGGTTTACACAATAGTTGCAAGTTTGTGGTGTCAAAAATGATATTTTATTTTTTTCATACAAATTATTCTTTTATTACGTATTATTTTGATATTTATTTAGGTTGCATGAATTCTTGGATGAAACAATATTCATGAGATTTTATTTTCATTTCGGTCGAATTTCAAATTACTAAGACTCCTTCTCTTTAAAATTATAGGTTAACATAAACAAAATTATAAGTTAATATAAGCACAATAGGAGAAGCCAATAATAGTACTTACCCTTAAGATAAATATAATGAGCATACTGCATTGAAGTTGAACATAAACTAATTAGAACATTGAAATACTAGGAATTAGGAATAATCATGTGTCTCTAGCATATTAGAACAATATGTCTAAGATAATCAAATACATAACTTTGTAAGTAAGAAAATGGTAATCCAAGGTTAATTGGGTCTAAAAAGGTATTGATTCACATGTATGTGAATTAGAATGTTTCCCCCAAACATAGAGCTTTTGGTTAACCTGTGGTAAGCTCCACGAGTTTACTTAGACTATCGAGTTTGACAACCTTGATAGTAAGTATTCAATGAAATGAAATTTTGAGTCACAAATCATGTATCCCAACTGCAGCCACTCTCTGCAAACCCTGTCATAAATGTCAATAATTCAATTCATGAAACTTATTATGGAAGGAAACCTCCAAAATGAGTCTATGAATGACAATAAAAGTAGCATAAAGGAGAAACTAAACATAAACAACATTGAAACATTATAACTGAAATATTGAAACATGGAACATCTAATCACCTTTTACAAACACCTAATATCCAAACCAGGAATGCCTTTTTGATCCGAGACTACCTAACACAGCTGCTAAACCATTCTAAAAACTGGACAAAAAGCTTTGGAACTTCAAGCACACACTTAAATGTGTTCAAAACTGAAACCTTGCAAGAAAAAACCAGTGTAACCCGTTTAGTTGTTAATACACCAATAAGAAATTAGACATGATTCTATGTGTTTTCGCCAAAACCAACACCGTGAATTGAGCTTGATTAGACCCAAAATAGCTAAAAATTATGCTTCATCATTAGAGAATATTATCACATTACAACATTCCTGTATAGAGCAAATAACTGCATGTTAAATTAGGCCATCAAAAATCATTTGAATGTCCATTTCCTAAGCAACAAAACTACAAATAGTACTTGAACATGTCCAGGCCACCTTTAGCTCTCTTGCATATATCATAAAAAAACAGAAAACTCTCGTGCATGTACGGAAACAGGTAAATAAATTCCTAGTTGTTGGTCTAAAGTGGTAAATAAATTCTCTTACGCAATATCTTTTTTATGAATAATTTCTCAAAGAAGTAAATCAGAAAACAAAAACCATCTTACATATTTTAGTTCATACTTCAGCAATGTTTTCAGGATTGAGGGCAAGAAGAGTTGGATCAATTATCTTTCTCAACGATGGCCTTGAAAGTAGCATCAGTGCAACATCATCAGCGTGCACATTATGACAGTTCCTCAAATTGATGACTCTCAGTTGTCTGCAGTTTTCTACCACATGCTTGACTCCCTTCTCTGTGACATTACAACAATTTTCCAATGACAGTTGTAAAAGCCCAGAGCAACTCTTTGAGATCGCAAAGAGTGCTTCATCATCAACTTTTGTATGTGACAAGTTCAACGACTCCAGTTTGGGAACTTCAAAGTTCATTTTGCGTAGCCTCACTCTTGAAAAGTAGGCTAAGTTCAATTCTCTAATCTCACAACATCTCCTTAAAATTTGACAAATATCTTCTTCAGACATGTCAATGCATTGACTCAAATCAAGCAGCTGCAAATTGGGGAATACGGAAGCAAACATTTTGATGTTTTTATCTTTTAACCCACCACTGCCTTGCAAACTAAGTGACTTTATTTGAGGGCTTACAACAAAATCCATTAAAGAATTATAATTCTTTACACTCCTTATCTGACTTACCCAACAACAGTTGTAGTCCAATCTGATCTCACTAAGTGAAGGACAGTTCCTAATGAATGCAAACAACATCGCATAGTCTTGTTGCAGTTCATAAGGTGTAAAGGATAAAGACCTCAATGTTGGTCTCTCAAGTAGAGCAGAAGCAATGCCTGCTTCAGTTAAATGAATACATTTAACAATGATGGCTTCTTCGAGAAGCTTACAACTCTTAAACAATTGGAAAAGAAATTTTCCGTTAACGTAGTAATGATCAGTGAGATTAACCTTGCGGAGTTTGAAAAATGCCAACGATAGTTCCTCTACCTCTTCTCCATAGAGGAAGTTAACGAGATCGTTGCAATGTACAGGGTTACTGAGGTCGAGTTCTTTAAGCAAAGGAAAACAATTGGCGATGAGTGACATGTCAGTGCTATTGATAGATTTAATGCCGGAACAAATGAGAGTATTCAAAGTTGAAGGTGAGAAAAACCACAAGAAGGGGGGGTTGAATTGTGTTTTTGGAAACTTCTTCTTTTACGTTCTAGATAACTGTCCTCAGGTTCAGAGTC
>Ga0315915_1001839_pt1 | contig 26298 bp, 18 predicted proteins | sample MpolbnodulesMG_FD_207738 | JGI IMG/M metagenome (GOLD analysis project Ga0315915, IMG submission 207738) | Medicago polymorpha root nodule microbial communities from Los Angeles, California, United States - branched nodules | ecosystem: Host-associated > Plants > Roots > Nodule | place: USA...
ATGACCCATGAGATACGGTCATCAGTCTACATACATAATAGTCTCGACGCTTTATTATTATCCTTCTTCATATTAAAGCTCGACTACGGATATATTTAAGAATAACTTTCTTTATGATAATGTAATCTCATGATTAAGTCACACTTAATATATTATTACATGAACTATCTATTCTGAGGACTTTATTAACATTACTATAAATATAATAAAGATTGCCATATTGGCCTCTTGGGCTTACACCAACAGTTGATTTGTGGTGATCTTGTTGATATTGATGTGAATATGCTAAATTACGATTGTTGATGGTAAATTTATACATGCTTAATGTTGATAATTGGATGTGGTGATTGCATGTATTGAATTATGTTGTTGAATTCTTATATTCAATTTGATGATGATAATTGTGGTGCTTGCATATATGAAAGGTGTTTGTTTTTGGTGATGATTATTTGATGAATGATTGGTGACAAACATGTTTATGTTTTGTTGTTTGTTGAACATGTTAAATGTTGATTGTTGGTTGTGAATTCATACATGCTAATTTTGATGGTGATATTGTTGGTGAATGCATGTATGCAAAATGAAGGTGATATAGGATATTATATCCAATGTTGGTGAGTTGTTGTTGAACATGTGCATATATGATAAATGATGGGATGATGTTGGTGAATGTATTGTTGAATATATGTTTTGGTGTCGAGTCATATATTCATGCATACATGGTGGATGTTGATGGATTTTATATCTATGTGGTGACGTTGATGATGTTTTTGTTGCATCATGAGTTGACGACATTGTCGTAGTTGATGGATTTTATATCTGTGTGGTGACGTTGATGATGTTTTTGTTGCATCATGAGTTGACGACATTGTCGTAGTTGATGGTACCATGTTCATATAAAAGTCGTGTCCAGGCGCATTGCATAATTTGTCATGAATCCTAATTGTTTATGTGTTTGGTCGATGTTGTGAATGGTGAATTATGTGATTTAGTTGAATATGTGCATGAATGTTTATGTGCATTAGTGAACTTGGTGAATTTTGTACTTGATGATGTTTTTTTATACTTGTACACTTGGTGATTTTAAATGGTGATTTTTATTTTGGTGAAATGATGAAATTTGAATTATATGTATGTGATTGGATGATCTTTTCGGTGACGATAATTTCCTTGTTTGTACTTTGAAATGTTGAATTGTATTTGTTGAGTTAATTATGCTAAATGAAGAATAAGGTGAGTAATTTTTATATCGATTGATATTCTTAAGTGATGAATCTTGATGATGAATTAAGATATGAATATGTTTGATGTGTGCTGTTAGAAGTATGATAACATGATTAATGTTGAACTGGGGTGATATGTGTGCGATAGTAGTATTCTAGGAATGTTGAGTATGCATATATGTTATGCATGAATCCTTGAATGCATATTCTTGTTTGTGCCTGATTATGATGATGTGAAGCTAACCCCCATTAGTCTGTGGTGGACCGCCTACCTATTTGTATGAATGGGTAGACGGATTGCAGGATTAGTTGTTGCTTGCTTGGTGAGTGCTCGAGGATAGCGGGAGCTACCTCTGTTTATCTATTTTAGAGTCTTAGTATAGGCTCTGATGTAGGTTGTCAATCTGTATTTATTTTGGATTGATTATGTTGTTGAGATTTTACCCATATGTCGTGGTTTGGAGATTTCATTTGGTGATGTATGTATGAGTTTATGACATGTATATTTTGGAGATGTATATTTTATATCCGCTGCGACTTTTGAGGAATTTTTATATGCATGTTTTGAAATCTGTTGAAGACGTAACGTCCATTTCTTGAATATTCTATTATCTGCGTGTTTTATCGCTTTAATAGAAGTAGGGCGTTACAATCAAGCCTAGGCCTGACAGAAGGAGAACTTTGAATGTTGGTAGTTGAAGGAACACCAGTAGTGAATGGGGGTATAACGGTTCCCATTTCTGGTCGTATCATTGGAACAGGCGTAGGAATGGTTGAAGGAGCGGTTACTCCCATATCCGTCGAACCTGGCATAGCCGTGGTTGCCCCCATAGGGGTCGACACATTTAAATATCCCAAAGGAGAGGTCGCCTGTAAAGGTTGTGCCTTTGAAGATGATTGTGAAGAGGATGAACTGGCACGAGGCATAGATTTACCACTTCTCAAATCCATACACAAACAGCTTGGTGTTTTTTGCAATAATGTTACCCGGAAATAGTAACAAAATTCTAAAAACGAATCTCACAAAGAGATGGATTTAAAAAAAAAAAAATTAAAATGGTTTTTTGTTTTGAAAAAAGTTTTTGAAAATCAATTGCACAAACTGGGTCCCACCGAGCGTGCCAATTTGTTTCCCTGTGTTTTCGATAAACCGGGGCTAATTCTGATTATTACAAGCGAGACCGAACTAGAGATCTTAGGACACGTTGTGCAAATGTTTTTATCGAAAAGAGTTTGAATAAACAGGGCCACGAGATGCACTCAGGTTTCTTAGAGGGAAGGACGGGTTTGGAAATAAAAGAGCACTGTCTCTCGACAAGTTTGAGATTGCAAGCAAAAGCAATATAAAATAAAGGAAAATATAAAAGTTTACGCACATAAACTTAAAGGAAAGGTAAAATGCATTGCATTAAAAATAAAGGTGGTCTACAAATCAGTTTACATATATTCTATATAATTCGTTTCCCTAGACGTCGATAGTTTGAGTGTTGTAGAATTCTATAAATGATTTACGACCCATTTTCCGGCTTGGAAACACTTATGTATACTCAAAACCTAACTGGCGAACCACTAACCCCATGATCAGCACTTCTCCCATCTTGGACAACCGCTTGCCCCACGTTTCCACTAAAGAAAACCGTCTTTAAGCTTGAAATTGTGCTTTCCCGCCTTGAATGCTTAACTTCAACGCGCTCTTTCTTTCAACCTTGCTTTTTTGAAACTCTAACTATGCGTGCTAGGCTTGATGTCTTGTCGAAATCCTCTAATTGAAATGAGGAAGCCTTCGATTCCTGCAAAGTTAAAGGTCAAACAAATGTTGATCATATTAAATGAGCCTATCGAAATTACAAGCTAACAGTTGGAGGCTAGATTTGGAGCTACCAAGTCTTTTCCTTTTGGAGTCTTAGAGTCGGGCTCTAATTATGGGTGTCTGTCTGTTATTTACGTTTTATGACTTGTTGAGATTTCTATCACTCAGTATGTTGAGATTGGAGATTGATTTTGGTGATGTATTATGATATATGTGACATGGCAACTTGGAGATTTTTATTTAGCTGTTGATGAGATGTTATGATATTATTCCGCTGTGATGTTTTGAAAAATTATTTATGCATGCTTGGACTTATAGAAGAAGTAGCATCTAAATCCTTTGTATGATTTGTATTATTTGTGTAATTTATCGCTTTAAGGGTTTAGGGTGTTACACTTACAATTAAAATTCTCCTCAAAACTAATCATTAATCAATAAGATGACTCCCAAAGAAGCTATTATTTCTTCAGCCTACAACTTGGGGGCAACTGTTCTGGATTGTCCCAAGGCCCAATCCGGCTCCGCTCGAGTCAGATTTGAATCCACTCAACAGGCGATGTCACACAATGGAATACACCATATCGCAGTACGGGCCGAAAGTTTCTCACAAATCTGGGAGTTGCTCACATCTATAAAGCCCGAGAGTAGTTCACCATAAGAACCGAGAGTTACTCATGTTCGTACCCGAAGGTAAAATTGTCAGGATAAGGCTTGACAATCAAGCCTTAGTAAGACACTATTTATACCAACATTATAGTCACTTAACTCTTGTATCCCATACTGACTTAGACGTCAAAGCATGTGTGGGTACACCACCCCCCTCGCGGCTGATAGATCAGAGCTCGACCCCTATTCACAGCGGATCTCAGTAGACCAACCATCTCTTCAGGTCCAACCAGATCACACACTTTGTTTATCTTTAACTAATACTTTTTTTCCTATCAAACCTGACGCTTCTTTCTCTAAATTAGTCAATTGATATTACAAAATATTTCTCCTATATAGAATAAAGGGTTAATAGGTCTTTACCCCCCTGTAATATAAGTCATTTTTGGTTTTCCCCCCTGTAAAATATTTTTTTTGATTTACCCCCCTGTAAAATATTTTTGTTTTGATTTACCCCCCTAATAGGCCAAACAAAAACCAATTAGAGGGGTAAATCAAAACAAAAATATTTTACAGGGGGGAAAATCGGAAATGACCTATATTACACGGGGGGTAAAGACCTATTACCCTATAATTAATTAATCTTGACATGTCTACTAATGTTGTGTGAGTGTAAACTCATTCAAGTATTTAAGAGTTTACATGCAACCTGTGATGGTAAACATATGACAATTATAAGAATTTATTCCTTGTCAAAGTAAATTGTCATTGTTTGATCATTGTTATAAAATACCACTAGCAATTGATATTATTGTTTAAAGACTTGATATTGATGGTGCACTTGGTATTTTGATGAGTGCTTTTGCCACTCTTGTTCTTTTTTTTTATTTTTTTTAAGTTAATATAGTTTAATGTATCTACTAATTTGAGTTGAATTTTTGAACTCTTAAAAGTTCTAACTTTTAGGAATTAAAGAATAATATTAACATTATTCTTGGATCTAGACCTTTTATAAGGGTGGTGAAACTCATATTCTCTCACAAATTCAGCATCTAACATGAGAATCAAGTTTGAAGTGTGAGTATACACCAAATCTCATAGGTCATGTGTGATCATAAAGCTAAAATATCATATGTATTAGAGGTGTTGTTTAAGATGCCAAATTTTTTGTCATATTTTCTTTGCTTAAACTAAGGTGCTTTTAAAGCAATATAGAGAAAGACAAGCTCTCATTAAGATTATTAGGCAAAGAAAATATTATGAGCACATTATGTAAATATTTAATCTTGCTAAGACATTATAATTTCGACTATCATATGACTTGTTCAAGAATTCAGTATTTAGCATTCTCTTTGCACAATTAAGTTTATAAATGTTTCGGTTAGAAATGATCAATTCATAAAGTGTGCAAATAAAGAAAGGTTGAAGCAATAGAAAATAAAATAGTGTTCGTTCGGAAAATACCTCAAATGATAAGGGCAAATAAAGAAAAGTAGTCTTGATTTACTTATGTCCAATGATGTTGAAATATATATCAATTTAGAATGGACAAAGTCGATATAGATTCCTTTATTCATTTTTGAACTATTTTTTAGATTGTCATTAGTGGATTATTTTTTTTATTTAAAAGACAATTTGGTGCATTATTATTTGAATTAATTTTTTTGTTTTAATTTCTCTTTGAATAAATCAATATATTTTGAGTTTTATTTTCAAATGATGATTCAATGTGTCTTTTAAGTTCAATTATTAGAGTCAATTCAGTTATGACTTGTGACATTCTATATTGTTTAAGGTTTTGAATCCTATAAGTTTTTCGTCCCAAAAATTAAGAAAATTCTTGAGACATAAATTATTAGGCTTTCTTGAGGATATTGAGTTTGGGGGAGAGATATTGTTTTAGAATAAAATTGAATGAGGAAGAATTAGTTCTAAACTACTTCATATAGTTACTGTTATTATAGTATATTTGAAACCTCATAAGGTCATTATTGTTCTTCTTCTCCATCAAGTTAAGAAGTTAATTCATACAAATCAAACTCAACACCCTCAAAAACTAGGTCATGTGGTGTCATAAAATATTGACTAAAAAGAGAAATTCTATTTAGTATATTTGAAAGACTCTATTAAGACAGTCATGATACTAGTTTGCTTGTTATAATTTTAGACATACATAAGATGGATTTCAGTATAGTGTTTCTTAATTGTGACATTAATGATACAATATGGTGCAATTGAATAAAACTTTTGTGTCAATTGATACAAAGTAGATGGTTTGCAAAGTCATGAAATTCACTTATAAGTTAAGAAATTTGTCTCTTTAGTGTTACCACAAATTCTCATAAAGTAATTGTCTCATTCGGTTTTGTGATGATATTACGGAGAATTGTGGATTTAGCAAGTTCAGTGGGAGTAAGTTTATATTTCTAGTTTAATATGACAATTTTATTTTATTTAGTCAACAATGATATTTGTTTGTTATGTGAAACCAAAGAAATCTCTAACAAAAGTTAGTGATGAAAGATCTTGGGGACCTCTTTTGTATTAAGCATTTAAATACTAGAGATTTTTCTCAAGGTATTATTCGGAAATCACAAAAGAGTTATATCAATAAGGCTTAAATATGATAATCGTCCCTGTAATTTGCGCCAGTTTTGAATTTCGTCCCTGTAAAAATAAAATTTTGAAATACATCCCTGTAAAAATAAAATTGTTTGAAAAAGGTCTCTGACCCCACTATTCAGCTGATTTGGCATGGTTTTGGCCACGTGGCAGTTGCTGACTGTGCAATTCTTGCCACATGGCGTGCCACATAATATTAAAATTTTAAAAATATTTTTAAAATTCTGAAAATTGTTTTTAAAATTATAAAATATGAAAATAAATTTAAATTTTTTTCAAAAACAATATAAAATTCTGAAAATAAATTTTAAAATATAAAAATAATTTTCTGATTTTTTTTGTATAATTTTCAAAATAAAATTAATTTTTTTGAATATTATATATTCTGAAAAAAAATGTTTATTTTTAAAATTAAAATTTTCGTAAAAGAACAAGAAATTAGATTTTTTTTAAATTTATAATTTATTTTTGAAAATAATAAATTTATAACTTTTGAAAATATAATTGTCATTATTTTCGAAAAAAATTTAATATATAATTTTTAAATTAAAAAAAAAATATATTTTCGAAAAAGTATTTTCAGATTTTTTTCGTAAATTTTTTATGATTTTTAAATTTAAAAAAATAATTTTCATACTTTTATTTTTAATTTTTTTAATTAGGTGGACTGCCATGTGGCAAGAGTTGCACAGTCAGCAATTGCCACGTGGCCAAAACCATGCCAAGTCAGACATGAAGTGGGGCGAGGGACCTTTTTCAAACAAATATTTTTTTTACAGGGATGTATTTCAAAAAAAACTTTTTGCTGGGACGAAATTCAAAACTGACCCAAATTACAGGGACGATTATCATATTTAAGCCCATCAATAAAGTTGAAAATGAAATGACATATTTTTTGGATGACCTCAATCATCAAGAGAGACTTTTCAGTCTCAAATATTGCCCATTAGAAAATATATGAATTCAGAAAATTAAGTATTTCCTACGCTTTGGCTATAGGTTTCTTATGTATGATCTTATTTATACACATTTAGAAATAGCGTATATAATCAGATTGTTTGGCCGATACTTGAACAATTCAAAACTTGAATTGTCGAAAAGGCAACCATACAAAATTTTAAAGAGAACAAAAGAGCTTATGCTCACATTAGAGATCTGACAATTTGGAGATCATTTGTCTGTCAGACTGTAGCTTTCGGATGTAAGTAGATAATACACGTCCTAACTCAAGAAATGACTGTAAGTATTTATGTCACTTGGTTGCATATCGTTGAAGTTATTGAAAGACCGCTCAAGTTATATAGTGACATAATTCAGTCATATAGTTATTTAACAACAAAGTTTATAAGGTTCATTACCTTATAATTATTGTTGTTAAATGATAGAACATGTAGAGATAAAATTTATGCTAACTATACCACTGATCAAAGACATGACACCTAAGGCCTTTCATATAGTTGTTGTCATTAAAGATGTCTTGGATTACTGGGAGTCTCTTTTATTTAATGTTCTATACTTTTGTTTTGGTATCGATCAAACTTTATGTTATGATTTTCTGCAGAAATAAAGTTTATGAGTTTATTTTTTCTTACAACAATTTCTGTATCATTTTGTGCAAATATTGAATTTGCAAACTTCAGTTTGATCTCACTTAAGTTTTAAGTTGGATCAGTTGAAAATAGACATGATTTAGATATCACATTGCATGAAATTTCCATACCACTCATCCATATCGATCTATGTCATCAAGTGCATTGATATGGTGGTCGTCGAGGTTCCGTCACGTTATACGTCAGTGGCGACAGCCGCGATGGTCCCATTATTAATGTATGAGGTGGACCAGATTGTAAAGTTGAAATCTAAAGATAAATAGCATTCAGACGCGCGCCTAAAATATTCTGATATAATTATTAAGATATGTAGTTCAAGTGGAAGATTGTTGAAATATTTTATTATTTAATTATATTTCAATGACATTATGTGGGCAAGTATCTCTATAATAATTATATTAGCTATTTGTCAATTTGGAGCCTTAATTGATTAGTGATCAAATTAAGTAATAAAGCTTATTAGATTTCTATTTAGAGTATTAATTAATTAATTAATTAATGGATATGGACTCAATATGAGTGGATGTCCGGATGGCCCATTAACGGAATAATGGGAAAACCTAATGGTCATCCAATATAAAAGAGGCTATGGTCCGCAATACACCGTACACGACAATACTCTCTTCTCCCCATCTGAAGAGAACTTGAGGCATAGAGGTACCGGTTGAGGAAGAACCAAATCAGCCGTTGCTAACCGTTATGATGTTGAAGTTTGTTTCAGATCACCTCCTCTCTTTATCGTTGTTGTCGAGAGGGCTGCCACCATAGCTTCATCCAGGTATTCCTAATACATAATTCTTAATATCCTTGATAAATCAAACATGTCGTAGATCCAATCATAATCATGTTCAATGTTTTGTTTGCTTCTGCTATTGATTCATAATTATTGAACATGTTTTATGAAATATGCTTTATTAGACCTAAATTTCCAACACTCATAACTTCCTAAAATACTAGAGAATAACTTCCATGCACTTCCACCTTGTTTGCTGCCACACTCCACTTGCAACTCCAAATTATTTCTCCTTATCTTTGGTTGAAAACTATATGCATGCAACATATTATGTCACTTGGTCGAAATTGCGGTGTGTCGAAGTCTGTAGGTTCTTGGTCGAAATTTCGTTGCACTTTGCAACATGTCGAAATAACTCATTTGCCTTGTCGAAAATATAATCATGATTTCGACCAAATATTTTATTTTTGGTATTAACAGTTATGTCATCTTGAACTATTCAACACCAACAGTTAAATTTCAGTATTGTCATTTCAATCTCTAAACTATCACATTGCACTCAAAAAACAAACAAATTTTCATTGAGACATTTTATCAAACACATAGAGTTCAACACAATTTTTAACAATTCCTAACTCTAACCTACCACATTTCAATCAAACCTACTATAATCAACTTCTAAACAATAATTTATAACTTAGTTCGTCATTAACAATAAAAAAAAATCAAACATGGAAATCAACTCTAAAACCTAAAATTTCACAATTTCATCCAAAAAAATAATATTTAAACCAAAAAAATCCAATGCAAAAGGTTAAAGAACACTTGCTTGTGATGGAAGTAGAATTTAATGTTGATTTAGTTGAGTTTGGTGAATATTGCAAAAAAATGGGAGAGAATTCGTATTTGGAAGTTTTGAAGCAAAGTGACTTTCTAATTCTATCTTTGTTGTTTTATGACAGCACACAACGTGAGTTAAGTCATGTTGGGTTTACAACCTCCATGCACTCACGTTGAAAATATCGAGCATGACTAAAAGTCACACAGTAGTATTTTTGTCTTTTCAATTGAAAGTGAGTGCCTAGTAAAAGAAATGTTGATATCGAAAAGGAAAGAACTTATCGAGCATAATCGCTGATGCTATAAGCTCTTTATATCATAAGCATTTGTGTACCAAAATCCCATTTTCTTTGGCGGGAGACATGGAAGAAAATGACCGGAACGAAGAATCCGATTCTGATAATACAGCCACTATGACTATGAGCAGAATTTCTCAGCACAATTTCAACGACGACTCTGAAACTCTCACAATTTCCATTATCGAGGTCCTCAACTTCCACTTCCCAAATTCCCATTTTCTCACGCCGAAATCTCAAACTAACAAACACTCTGATTTTCCACACAGAATATGAGCGAGGATTACGGCTTATACGTGTGGCCTTCTGCTGTAATTCTCGGTGAATATGTTTGGCAACAAAAGCACCGATTCTCAGGAGTTAACGTTGTTGAGGTGTGTGTTTTTTTTCGAAAATTTTGATTATTTGAAGTTTATTGTCCATGATTTGTATTTGTTTTCATATTTTTGTGTAGCTTGGTGCTGGAACTTGCTTACCTGGTTTGGTGGCTGCAAAAGTTGGTGCTAATGTCACTCTTACTGATGACTCCACCAGATTAGAGGTTTTCTTCCTGTTTATTTAGTGATATATTTTTGAAATTAGGAAGTGTTTGAAATTTTTTAGAGGTTAATTTAGTTTGTATAATCATTGGTATTTAAGATTTAAAGGATAGGCTACGTCGGTGTAAATTAGTTTTGCACCGACATTCCATAAAAAAAATCATTTTATTACACTACTATGTTCTTGTAGCTACATTTTAAAAGCGGTGATATGATATGAGACATCAGTGTAAAACTACTTTACTACACTTACAGTGTGCTCATTAAACTCATGTTCTTGTATTTTGACAAATTTATAAAATCACGTGTTTGACATGTCCATAAGCTTTAGTAAGGGTTTAATTAAGGTGTATGTTTACCAAACATGTACTGAGTGGAGCTTTGAATCCAACTGTTTTCTGGGATTGTCAATATGAAACAATGGTTTTAAAGGATTTAAAGGATATGCAATGTCGGAGCAACTATAAATTAGTTTTACACGGGTGTCCAGTGAAAATTCATTATTTTACCACATTACTCTATTCTTATAACTACATCTTAAAAGTGGTGATGTTTATGGCAATATAGAGCTATGAAACACCAGCACAGGCATCAGACACGACACTACACTGTCACGTCGACACCAATAGTAATTTGAAAAAATGGCATAATAGAATGTAATCATGTGTTATGTGTCGGTGTCGGACACAGACACTTGTTGGACACCGAAAACCCCTTTTAAACAGAAATTTCGGGGATACGCAGACATAAAGGGTTCATATTGAATGTCAGATAAAACTACTTTACACCGTGAGCCCATTAACTCTAGTACCTATCTTTCAAAAGAATTTGTTTATAAAATCTCATGTTTGGCATGTCCATAAGCTTTAATAAGAGTTTAATTAAGGTGTTTATGTTTACCAAAGGTGTACTAAGTGTTGCTTTGAATCCAACTGTTTTCTGGGTTTGTCAATATGACACATTGGTCTCCGATTTTCGTTAGTAGTATTTATCATTTGATTATTTAATGAGTAGATTCTGAAACTTGTAGATCTTTTAAACGACTGCTGCTTGTTCTGGACTTGCAGGTGCTTGATAACATGAGAAGAGTTTGTGACTTGAATAAACTTGAGTGCAATGTAAGATATCGCTGTAATGAAGCCTGTTGGAAAAATTTGCCTTTTCATTTTAATATTAGACAGTGTCTATATATCATGGATTTTCTGAAAAATGATTATTAAACAATGATTGATGTTGAAGTTTTTATTTGTATCATGTTTGTTTGTGTTGTCTGAATGTATTGTGGCTTCTATTTGAAGGTGCTAGGACTGACATGGGGAGTTTGGGATTCGTCCATATTTGATTTACGACCTACAATTATTCTAGGCGCTGACGTGCTGTATGACTCAAATGGTGAGAGAAGGATCTGTTTCAGGTCTATGTTACCTTCCTTTTTGGATTTGATGTACTAAATCATTCTTTCTTATATATTATTTAGCTTTTGATGACCTCTTTGCCACCGTAACATTCCTGCTCCAAAATTCACCTGGATCAATTTTTATAACCTCATACCATAATAGAAGGTACTTTTCATTCTCAGTGATGCTCAAAACTTGTGAAACAATTTTGTCTTTACTTTTCATTCTGCATCTTATAAGTTTTTATTTTTTATTTATTTTTTTAATATTTTCTTAACTTAGCCATGTAACCTTTTGCAGTGGGCATCACCTTATTGAGTTCTTGATGCGAAAATGGGGGTTGAAGTGTCTCAAGCTTCTTGATGGATTTTCTATCCTACCATCCTTCAAGGCTTCTCAGCTAAGTGGAAACATTCAATTAGTGGAGATAGCTCTAACATTGAAAGATGATTCTTGAGGTACCTCCAAGTTTTATGATAAAATTTAGGAGTGTCTGTATTTTTAGGCGATGTTGCTGCTATCTGTTTTTTTTTTGTATATCAAGCAATAGAATAGAACTTGATTGTCTTAAAATAATACCTCCTAAAATGGATATCGTACTTCCATGCTATATATACATTTGATGAAGAAAAAACATACCTAATTCCTTTTTATTTCATCGTTGCTTGATGTTAAAACATGGTAGCAACTACCAAGCAGCAAACTTTTTGGATGGGATGGTTTGGTACGCATTAAGGAGTTTTCTAGCATCATTTATTTCAACTGCTTTAAAAATTATATTTGGGCTTGATTTGATTTGCTCTTCGGAATCACTAGGTATTTTATTATACAGTAACTGAAAAGATTTTACAATGTTGATATTTGCTGTGCTATCAAATGGTAACGCTTAAAACCCTTACGACTTTTTTGAATCGTTTTCAAATGTTGAGTTTTGCATTGTTTTTTTAATGGAGTTGAGTTTTGCATTGTTAACTGTTATCTCAAATAATAGCCTATGGTAGCAAACATTTGTTGGCCATGTTCTTGACAAGACCGATATCTTACTTTTTCCCATGAAAAATCGAAAATCACCACTTTGAGAAGCAGGGCTCGTGGGCTGAACGAAACCTTTTTTGACTTGTTACTTGAGAGTTAAGACTACTTATAACTATATTTCTAAATTGATTTGCCAAGACAAGCTTGAATTTTTATAACACTGATATAAGAATACATATCTCTGCTTCTTAAAAAACAAAAAAAGAATACATATCTCTATAAATGAAAACACACAATTTTATTACCATCTTCAAAATGTGATTCACCACTTTTCACACAATAATTTGTCTGGAATATCATAATTAACTTCAACTAAATTAAGGCTTTCTAATTGATCTTTCTGCAGTCCTTCCTAACTTCTTGCCCACCATTGATACTACTCATTTTTATCATGGACTTGGCAAAAGCATCAAAGAAAGCCTTTTGTGAGGCGGCAAACTTAGAAACCAATTGCTTAGTCTTTGGGCTGTCAAGCAAAGCCTGATCAGAAGAAAACAAGCCTTTTTGTTGGAGGATCAACTTGTAATATGTATTATCGAAATTTGTTGCAGAAGGATCCATAGTGGTGCCAGCATTTTTGGCCCTATTTTTCAACGGACAAATTGATTTTAGTTTTGTTGCAAACGATTGATGTAATGAAGGGTCCACATCATGCGTAGCATTAAAGTTTTGGATTCTGTTCTGGAAAGATGAGCAATGAGAGAAGCCTAAGGTATGCCCTCCTACATATGGGTCAAAACATGTTACTTTAAACTCCATCAAGATATAAATGAAAGCATGAAAAAAGATGAAATTTTGAAGGTTTTTAACTTTAGGAATAGCTTACCTGACAGAGCTACCAAGTCTTCCATAGACAATGCTCTTTGTGAGAAGCTTTGCTGCAGCTGTGATATGTTGAATGTTGGTGCTGGTAATTGTCTTGTTTCACTGGCCTTAGATGTTCTTCCATCTTTTCTTCCTTTTGGAACATTCCATTTAGGTCCTCCAGACTGTAGAATATACATAGATGTACCATCAGTTATCAGTTAAAACTTACAAATACAAGTTACCATATCTACATATTTCAATTCTAAAGTAAACAACATAACAGAGTCTCAATGAAAGAGAGCTTTGGCTCTTGGCTTTGTTTTATTACCAGAAAAACTGCGTCCCTTGCTGCGAGAGCAAGAATATCAGCACAAGAAACTACACCAGGGCATTTAGCTTCTAATGCTTTCTTTGCTTCATCAATGACATAGAATGCATGCAATGAAATATTTGGCGGTCCATCCTTTTCTGCTTTGTTTTTTCCTTTTGAATTTAGCAGCACAGATGCATCACACCCCTTCAAAAGTATAGGAAAAAAACGACACATTCAAATGAATAATCAAATTTATAGATGGTGTGCGGGAAAAGGAAACAGAAAAAAAAAAACAATGTCATGAAGAAAGGAGTTCAATATAGCAATACTCGAACGAAGCAATCATGGAAGTGCATTCGAAGAAGTGCTGCTGGAACAGTTTTGTCCCTAGCAGTAGCATCCTTCACAGTCTTCAAAATAATATACTCCAGATCATGGCATGATTTTTCATAGTAGTTTAAGCTGAGTGATTTTCCTGTAGAAACCACTGAAAACATGATAATCAAATTCAAGAATGTAACCATGACAGCCATGTCAATTAAGAGTACTTTGATTATTTTTTAGCTGTTGCTATCTGTGGAAATCAAAGATGAGTTCAATGGGTTTTTAAAGGGGTAAAAGCTTAATTATTAGATGAGATAATGTGGCCCTAGAAGACCAGTTCGTTAACTAGTATTGTCATTAAAGTAGTAATGTTTAAGCATTCTCATTACAAACAGACAATTCACTTTATGCTCCAAACTAAAGGAAGGTTCAATTGTTCTGGTGTACAATGTTACTATTTTTTTTTTTAAGCGGGGTGGAATTTGACGGTGTAGAGTTTGTTACACTCATTCAGAATAAATTAATTAGATTAGATGCTCCAACTAATAATCTACTGTTTTAGTAAAATAACAACTAAATCTAGTGTTAAGCTATGATTACATGGTCTTCATGAGTACAATTAGAAAAGGTCAATCCCCATGATATATTATTAGGATTCGTTGATTATTACAGATGTTTTTGGCAGTGTCCTAATGTGAGGAGTGAATTGTTTTAGTTTACTGTAGATTTTTTGTATTTTTTTACATAAAGTTTGGTGATAACATCAAGTTTTGACCGAAATTGAGGTTAGTGGCCACGTCCTATTTGAAGGCTGCCTTGCAATAATCTTTTCAAAAGTTATTCTAGTTTTTACATGGTGTTTTATATGTTTCTTTTAACTTACTATTTCTGATCGTGCAGGAAAGTATTATTGTTATTTAACTTTAGTTTTTCCAAAGCTTATATTTATTAGTTAAATTTTTGCAACCATTTTGAATGGAGTAGGAGGGGAAGACTTTGGGAGAAGAGGAAGAGAGAAAAAGAGAGGAAAACATTCCACCTTATTTGTGAGTGTTTTTTTTTTTTTTTTTTTGTAGAGAAGGAAAAAAAATGCTAATGATTAATATATTTTTAAGTTTCAAGAGTATGATAAATGAAAGCATTTGAAGAGTTTATCTAAGCTCTCTAAAACCTTAAAAAATCTTACTCTAGTGCATTTTTTTTAAGTTCCAACATATTTAAGAAATTTTGTATTACGAAGAAAAATTAACCTCTTATTGATGAGATTATCGTTGTTCATTTTTTTCCTTCTCTCCTTCGTTTTTCACAAAGTCATCCCCCTCCCTTAAAAAACTTCCAAACATGGCCTAAAAACACTTTTATTTTTATTTTTATTTTTATTATAGACTAAATAGAGAAATCTGATAACACAATTTGAAAAGCACTTTGCTCATATCGTGTTGTTAAAAAACCTTTGTAATTCTATTTTCAAACGCGACAAAAACTGTATTTTTATTCAAAAGTACATTACATATTCACGTCTGAAGTAGTTTTGAGAGATGGGAAAAGAGCACCCTAACTATCAACCAAATTAAGCAATACTCTCTCCGTTGTCAATTACAAGTAAATTTAACTTTTTAGGTTCATTCAATTAATGATGTATGTGGTTCACAATATGAACCACATACATCATTTATTGAATGAATCTAAAAAGCCAAATTTACTTATAATTAACAACGGATGGAGTACATTATACATATACTCATTGCTTTTACTAGATACCACACTCTCCAATTCAAAATGAGTTCGTTTAAGTTTTTACACGCATATTAAAAAAATATGATTATGGTGTCAAATGACAAGACAATTTTATTAAACTAATCTTATTTACTATTGGTGTAATGTTTTAAAAGTAGTGTACACTCAATCAATTAGAGGACGTAAAATAGTAATTCTACGTTGAAAAGTGTAAGTGACGTTCATTTTAAAGCAAATTTTTATTGGTAAAGCGATACTCAAATTTAAATGGAGGGAGTAGCAAAGAATGACGCTCATCAAATATGTAGGAGGAATGTATGAGGTGGTTAAGACCGAGCCATCGTAATTTTGTTTTGTTGCTGCCATTGCTTGCATTCCAAGTCATTTTATCATGTTAACCATGTTATATAAAGCTTTAATTATTGCAGTTGTTTTTCTGTTGATGTAGGTTTCTAGTTAAAAGGAATCTAATTATTGAAATCCTACTTTATGTCTGAACAGTTTGGTGATTTCACAAAAGCTATAGCATAGTGAAATTTTCTTCTTCTTCGTTTTAGATGAAAAGTAGCTATCGAGTCAGAGCTGTTATTTGCAATCATGTGCTTTTTAGGTCCATTGGGCACTATTAGTTGACTTGTGAATTGACAATATAAACAGGTTAGTTGATTGTGTTTCTGAATATGGTCGATTAAGATCAGAGAGATGATTATTGGACATCACAATTTTGATGTCAAATATGATTATTCTTTTGAATCTTATGCATTTTTTTACGTGTGTAATTAATAGAGGTAACACATTCAATTTATGTATTTTGATGTTTAAATAAAACACAAATGCTGGTTTATTACTGTACCATGTTCCAAAATTCAGTTTGTAGGGCAAGTTATTTTGAGTTGGGTGAATGTTCGTGTCAATTAAAATTGACTATTTTTTGTGTTATGATTGAAGGCGATGAAGTTTGAACTTAGGATTTCATGTAAACTATCCAAATCAATTTAAGTTATTTGATTCAATTTGTTTTTTTTTTCAAAAAAATTGGTAGTTGATTCAAATCGTACCGCTTGCATTATTTGATTGGCAGTATTTCACTGAGCCACGACAAACACGAATTTACATTTGAAAACCGACAAATAAAAAATAAACGATTAATTTGGTCCCTTATCTAACACTCTCCAATTTAGTTTCTAAACTATCTTCAATCCATCAACTTAGTTCCTGAATCATTATTATCTCTCTTATTTTGAAAGCAATTGAGGGACTAATTTGTTATATTATTTCTATAGTTTAGGGTTCAAATTGGTAAGAGATGATAGTTTAGGGATCAAATTGACGGTTTTTACAACAAAGAAATTTTGCTATCCAAATATAATAGAGATCATAAGAATCCGAAGACAAATTATTTGGTATACAACTATGCTGATGTGTTTTTACATTATTTACAAACCCTATCAAATCAATGCTATCAAGACTCCAGAAAAAAATGTATAGTAATAATGCTTCTCTCTCGTGTATTCTGAAAAAATTGTACTAATCTAAATAATACAGCACTTAACAGCTAAATCTATGCTAAAACAATTGCTAAAAGCAGGATAATTGCCACTGTAAATGCAAATGCAGGTTCTATCTTAAATGAGTGACTAGATGGAAGCCTTTGAGGACCATTTGAAGGGTTAGATTGTATTTCAGGATTCACCGCCATAGCAGGAGACACAGCTGGGGCATGCGATCGATTAACAGGTAAACTCGAGAGTTCATCATCATAACCTGATAATAAGATAACATAATTTCTCATTAACAATAGCTAATGAAGAATTAAAGGAAATATATATATATATTTTGAAGTACAATAGGTGAATTATACTCACAGTTAGATTCCTTCCAACCTAGAGTCATGTTCTCGCGATCAAAGACTATCCGGTAACCAGTCATGAAGTTTTCTGCATGAAAATAAATATAATGATCAATGCAGCAATTACCATACTCTTCATCACAAAATCAAACACATACTTGTTAAAAGCTTCAATTCAATTAAAATACTCACGTCCAATGATATTCACATTGTTGCTTTTCAAAACAGCCAAACAAAGAACATTGTTAACACCCTGGAATGAATACCACAATAATCATTTATAAGGTTAAGAGAAATGAAAAACTTTAGTTATCAATTTCATGAACCAAAAAGTTATATTTTATGCTCTCACCCCGCCACTTGTTATTATCGGGTCCGTAACAAAATAATTGTCTCCACCTTTCATCGTCAAGTTAATATTGGGAACTTCAATTGTCTGGTTTGATCTGCAAACAAAGTTGAAATCTTAACTAATTTGCAGCTGATACACTTTACAGTTGGTAGAATAAGAAAAGATGATTACACTGAGTGTATGATACACTTTACATAGTGATCGTAGCTAAACTAACAAATCTTAACTAATGTGCAACTAATACTATCAAACTTGTAACTAACTTAACAAACTTCAATTATATCGAACATATCTCCAACTATATCCAACAATCAGTGCTTGGTGGTGATTAATTTGAAATTAAAAAGAAAAGAAATCTCTCTAGCTATAAACTATAATCACCTTAAGTCATAGCAATACTCAAAGGGAAGATCATCAGAATCAGAAAATGAATGTCTTTGTAGCTTAATTTTTGAATCAAACTGCAAAAACAATGGAATAATTAATTAATTAATAAGAACTCAAGTGGAATGAAATGATATTCCAGTTACAGATTTAAAAAATTATAATTAATTAAGATTACTAATACTTACACTTTGAGTAATTTGCTTATAAGCCGGGTTGTTTAGGTATGTAAATGAGGTACCAGTGTCGAATATTGCATTGAACTCCAGATCAGCGGAATTTCCTCCCACAATAATTTGGGTGACAGTGATGTTGTAAGTTGAACTGCAAACAAAGTGTTCATGTTAAAACTTCAAATACACAGTGCTTCTAATATAAACATTTCAGAAAAATAGTTTAAAGATAGACCTTTGAGGTTAATTTGCGCAGGTTAATCAATTTTTTTTACTTAAGAAACCTTGATATTATCCAAGCTGCTAAAAACATAAATGAAATCTAAGATATATAAATATACAATAACCACTTACTGCGACGGCCTAATGTTGAACGGTGTTTTTCCTTGGTCCAAGCTACTATTATTATCCCCAAATGTAATTCTTCCCAAACCATCAGCAGCAAAACACATTGAAAATGAATTTGAAGTTAGCCCTTGTTTGGCTAAGATACTTGGAACAGATACATCACTCATTCCTAGTCCAAACAGACCATTTGGAGCTGCCCCATCCAGAAAAGCCCCTGTTTGAACTTGTCCACAACTGCAACGCATTCAATGACAAATACAAATGTTAAATTGGTGATGGAAATTTAGAGAAAAAATATGACATTCTATAATTTCGTTACTGAACATTTTTTTTGTGGACACGAATTTCGTTACTAAACTTAGTGAGGAATAAGCAAACTGAGCAAGATGTCAAAAAATTACCCAAAAGTAATTAGTGGGTTAGCATGTTGAGTTTGATCATCATTATCTGTAATTAGGTGCAACACATCCTCTACCAAGAAACCAGTGGTTGAAGTATTTTCTGATAGATACTCAACTTGATATGGACAAGTGCCACCAGATGAAGAAGAGCATTGTGTCTGCTGCTCACATAAGCTGCTATTGCAGGCAACATTTTTGCTAGTGGATGATTCTTTGTTATCATAGATATTAAAAGCAATTTTCTGTTGAGTAACAAAGAAAGTGTCATTAAATTCAAATAGCAGAGATAATATAATAGTAGTAGTACAAGATTTAACTATAGTATGGTTTTGATACATTTTTTTTGGCACACAACAAAGGACCTTCCGACATCTTAATACCCCTATTTAGATCACAAGCTTGCGTTACCAATCTCGGCAGTATAGTTTTGATACATATATAGTATGATTTTGATAAATGCAATTTAGTATACCTGTCCTGTTGATAGCTGTATACCATGGACACATTTGGTACAATTGCAAGGGAGCCAGAACAAGTCACTCCCAGTATCCAATGCAACAAGATACGATGAAGCTGGTGTCCCAACAGAAACATTGGCAAAATGCAAACTGAAATACAAACCAAGAGGAGAAAATAAGCAATGAATAACAAAAAGAATGCATAACAAAAAGGCAAAACCCATCAAGTATTTTTAGATTCATATTAAATTTAGAAAAACAAAAGATACATGACACACATATAATTTTTCTTCCATAACCCAAAAAATGAAAAGAATAATTAAGGGAGCTGTCTAATATGTACCTCCCATTAAAATAATGGATTTTGAGTCAAAGAAAAAACACTAAATTGAAATTTTAAACTAATAAAAAATAGAAAAAATGTAATATTTCAGTAAATTTTCCTAAAAAAAGTTCACATTTAGATTCTTTTTTGAAAGGTCCATATTAGACTTTTTTTTTTAGATAAACAAATGACAATAGTCATTGAAAATTCACACACAAATGAATGAATTACTAAATAACAATTGTCATTGGAAATCACACACACAAATAAGTGTTCAAACATAGCAATTACAGCATTTTTGCCGATTGAGCTAAGACTTATAGACTATTTTTTATTCTTTACAAATTTCAAAAACTATAAATACCAATTTTATTTTATTTTTTGACAGAAGAAAAATTACCAATTTAATCTCTTAAATTTAGGCATTATACAATGAGAAATGATATTTGTATAACCATTCTGTGACAACTTTCTCTCTCATACTCACATCATGTTTCACTTTATCTCTTTATTGTTTTGGTTTTCGTGCCAATATCTTTTTTTTCCTTTGTAAATCTAATATTGTCCATAAGTTGTCAGCAAAATGGTTGTTCAAATTTGTTCCACAAATAACACAACTCTTGTTTTGACAAAACAAAAAATTTACTATCCAAAACAATTATTCAATTCCAAAAATTATCTAAAATGGAAAAGAAATAATGTAATTAAAGGCAAAAGATTTGGTCTCTAGATCACATAAAGAATTCAAATACTCTCTCTCTCACCCAATCCTTTTCTTTCTAAAAAGAAGTATCCCATGTGATTCTATGAACTTTATTCTTGTACCAAACACAAACATATGTGGTTGCTATCTCATAAGAACAATCATAAAATATATGAACCAGAAAAAAGATGAAATTAAAATACAACAAAAAAATAAGTAGTGGTTGAAAAAACACTTACTATCCAAAAAAACTAATCTGGTACGTGGTGTTATCGGGAGAAAACGTAAGAAGCTTCTGATCAACATCACCACCGTCAGCAAGACGCCGACCCCGAAAAACACGGTCTCTGTGGGCCATAGCAACATAGTATTCACGACTTCCCTTGTCAGGAACGTTCTCAATACCCAAAATACCCTTCACCGGATCAGAAAACCGATGGTGGATATCAAAACCGAATGAACTAGAACCATGGCACCTTTGTGATTGTGAAATCAAACATAGTATTAACGTTAATAGCACTGAAACATATAGAGAATTATGGGTTTGGTAGGAGATAGAAAGAATAGCCATGATGAGTTGAATTTGAATTTGATATGAAATTTTTTAGGAAAATATATATATGGTTGAGTTATATAACACTAATAACGTAGTTATGTTTTATATGCGTGTGAAGTAAATGTCAATGGCAGGAGTCAAGAAGCGTGTAGTAAGAAAGTTCCTTGTGTATCATGAAACTTTCAAATATAAAGATTTCGATTCTATGTAGTCGCCATTTTTCAGTATTCACAAAGTTAGACTTTAGTAACCGCTCGATCAAGATCAAACGGTTCAGATAAATTTAATATTTTACAATCAAAAATAAAGCATGCCATGCTTCTTTTTTTTTTGTGTCTTTGACCGGATGAAAGCAAGAAATTCTCGATTGCATGAATCCAAATTCCAACTATATAGCCTAATAAAGAAAAATTATTTATGAAGTCTTAATTTATTAAAATTATAACTATTATATTATAAATTTTTCTTAACTTGTGATGAATTGTTTACTATTATATCATAAGTTTATTCTTAACTCGTAGAAATTTTAAAAAACAGGATTATAAGTTAAGACAGGTTTCTAATGTGAGAAGTGTCTCTTCTTTATAAATTCTTATAAAGAATTTTATCTATCCGGTGTGTGAATAGGATTTTTCTCAATACACCTTTCCTCATGTTCATCACTCTTTTTGAGCTTGGTGCGTGAATAGGTAGGTGACCCGTGACTCTTGAATTCGACAAACTCTGATACCATGTTGAAATTTAGGGTCTAACTCATCCTTACAAAACCGGTTCAAGGTGTGCATTCTCTTTATAAACTTTTATCAAGAGTCTGATCTATCCGATGTAAGACTTATGTTTTTCCTAATAGGGATGAATTGTTTTTCCCTCTTGATCCTCCAATTTTAAACGAAATGTCGATTATTCGGAGTTTAGCCGATCTAACGACAAGTAAAGCTTTATAATATACTATTATTTATTTAGAATTCGAGCTCTAATTCTTTTTTAACCGAAACTCATTAACAACAAACAATTCAATTAGAGTTTTAAAAAAAAAAAAAACTCATTTTAAGAATCCTTTCAAACAAAAAAAAACTCATTTTAAGAATAAAATGGATAATATCAACCGTTGATAAACAAATAAGTTGATGTTACATGTATATGCATAAAGAATCATACACGTTTATCGTTTTATTAACCATACAATTTAACTTAGAAGAGTCATATTCATTTGACTACTGTTGAACCACGTGGTTAAAATGTGATGAATTGTTGTCTAGAAGCACTGTGCATGGAGGGAGAAGATAGCTTATGAATTGGTTTAAGATTCACAAGTTTTTCTAGGGAAAAGTCAAAGTCGTCTTATTTATTTCTCATCCGCGATCGGCGTTGATTTTACTACATTACCAAAAGGTTGGTGCCAAATATATGGGTGTTTCAATTCATATATGAGTACCCACCCCTTGTTGGAAACTTCTTTTGATTAATTACTTAGTTTATATGTTTATTTATTTAATTTATAAAGTTTATTTAATTAATTAATAAAGTTGGTGAACAAAGAACGTTTTGCTGATGAAAATCGGTATTTTAGCGGTGAGGAAGCCAACTGCACCCAGTTGAACTTTAACATTTTCCTAAAATTTTATTATTTTTTGTCATGTGATGTGATAATGATGGATGTTGTTATATGCCATTTAAAATTTCTACGTAGGTGATGTAGTTGCAAATTCCGATTTGAGTTGACGTCACTGTTCCTAATCATGCACTGTTAAAATTTCTTCGAAGGTTCACCATTGAACATAACTTTCTGGACAAATGTTCACCGTTGAACATAACGTAATTCAAAAGGTATATGTTTCACTCTTACTCAAATATTTTTGCACATGCAAACATATTTTAACATCCTATAATCCGTGTAAAAAATATTAATACTATAATCAAATAATATATAGTTCTTTTTATATATATATATATATATATATATATATATATATATATAAAATAATGTTTTGTGTGTGTTTATAATGGAAATAAAATCTTGTTTGCTCATATGCAAGGGCGATTTTAACCCCTAGTTAGCCCGGGCACGCGCCCTGTCTCAACCCATACTTTCTTTGTATCGCTACAAGAAATTTGACTTTTAGTGACGGCCAAAATCCGTGACTATAGGGCAAATTTCCGTAGTTAAATCTGTCTGTTATTGCCTAATGACTATCGCTGCATGTTTTCCATCTTTACCTACGGAAAAAACACCGTAGGTAATTCTAAGGATACCATTTTAAAAACATTATGACCTCTACCTACGGTTGCAGCTGTCACTAAAACTTATCGTTGTTTTATTTTGCCCAAGCTCCAAAAAAATTCCTGACTCCGTCATTGCTCATGTGGAAGTCAATCTAATGTATTCAAACGATATCAAGGAACAGTTGATGCTTTGTGCACCAGCCACCAAAATCTCCTGCAAGAAAATTTCTACCTAAAGCAATGAAAAATTATGCTTGTACACGATCGCAGATCAAATATATAATGAAAAAATAAATATATAGTGTTTTAAAAAATGTAAAGAGATCGCAAGATCAAATTTTTATTTGGGAAATATCTTTTGACATATTTTTTTTCTTGTTAAAAGAAATATGTAAAGAAATATTTTCCAAATAAAAATGATAATCTTACATTTTGAAGATATGCATTTTTTGTGTATATGTTTAAACAATATATATTAAATCTTGTGACAATACAAGATTTTCACATCAACTAATCATGAATAAAAAAAAGTAATTTTTTCAAAAAAAAGTAATGGAACACTACGAGCATTTGGTCAAGTCAATGAATTCTCATGTAAAAGTCATTGCCTGATTAGATTTTAGGTTTAATTACACTTTTGACTCCCTAAGTTTCTCAAAATTGTGATTTTGATCTCCTAAAAAAACAACTCTTTCCAGGTCCCTTAAGTTTACTTTCTGTTGCAATTTTGGCCTCCCACGCCAATTTTGACCCAGTCAACGGACACGTGGGCGCCACGTGTGTAAATTTTTTTATTTTATTTTATTTTTATAATTATTTTTTTGTTTTTTATTTTTTTAATTTAAAAAATATATATTTTTGTAATTAAAAAAATAGTTTTTTAATTACAAAATTAAAAAAATTTAAATTATTTAATTACAAATAAAAAAAATTAATTACAATATTTTTTTATTACAAAAATTAAAAATAAAAAAAATTATTTATTTTTTAATTACAAAATAAATAAATAAATAAATAATTTACACACGTGGCGCCCACATCAACGTTGACTGGGTCAAAATTGGCGTGGGGGGCCAAAATTGCAACATAAATAAACTTAGGGGGCCTGGAAAGAGTTGTTTTTTTTAGGGAACTAAAATCACAACTTTGGAAAACTTAAGGGAGCCTAGATTTTATTTTGCTTCTCGTCCCTTTTAAAAACAGAATTTTCATATTGGGTTCTGTAACATTTGTAATAAGATAAGAAACAGATACTCTCAAGTTTAAGAGTATTTGGTCATGAACAAATACTCTCTTTAATCCTTGTTATGAGAAACAATTATTTTTTAGGTTCATTGTTTTACTCATATATTTGATTTATGGGTCATGTTAACTTGTGTCTTAGGGCACATGTTAAGCATTAATGTCATTCCATTAGTGGTAAGAGTTTATTGAAAAAAATTAATATTAAACATTTTGAACAATAAACTAACACAATTTTCAATACATAATTTCTATTACTGGAATTCTTAACATGTGCCCTAAGGGCACAAGTTAACATTTCCTTTAAGGTCTTTGCTAACGTTCTGGCGAATAGACTCCGGATTGTGATTGGAAGTGTCGTATCTGAGTCTCAGTCTGCTTTTGTCAAAGGGAAGAAGATATTGGATGGTATATTAATTGCTAATGAAGCGGTTGATGAAGCTAGACTCTTAAATAAAGAGATGCTTCTTTTTAAAGTTGACTTTGAAAAAGCGTACGACTCTGTGGATTTAAACTACCTGGACTCTGTTATGGCTAACATGAATTTCCCAACAATTTGGAGGAAGTGGATTTATGAGTGTGTTGGAACAGCAAAAGCATCTGTTTTAGTGAATGGCTGCCGACGGATGAGTTTCCTTTGGAGCGTGGTCTTCGTCAAGGGGATCCTTTGTCACCTTTCTTGTTTTTGTTTGCTGCCGAGGGATTTAACGTGTTAACAAATGCGGTGGTGGGGGCACACCTTTTCACGGGGTATGGAGTTGGTAAGGGCGATGAGGTCCGGTTAACTTATCTTCAATTCGCAGATGACACTTTAATCATTGGTGAAAAGAGCTGGTTGAATGTTCGTACTATGAGGTCGGTGTTGCTATTATTTGAGGAGCTCTCGGGTCTTAAAGTAAACTTTAATAAAAGCATGTTGACGGGGGAAAATATTTCTGCTTCTTGGTTGTCAGCGGCGGCGGTGTTGATGAATTGTCGAAGGGGTATCATTCCTTTTGTTTATTTGGGGTTGCCTATTGGAGGGGATTCTAGGGAAATCTCTTTTTGGAAACCCGTGATCGATCGCATTGTATCCCGTCTGTCGTCGTGGAACCATAAGTTTCTATCTTTCGGCGGTCGCCTGGTCCTTTTGAAATCAGTCTTGTCCTCTCTTCCAGTTTACTTTCTTTCCTTTTTCAAGGCCCCTACAGGTATCATCTCTTCTATTGAATCTATTTTTAAAAAAAAATATTGGGGGGGCGGTGAGGATTTTTGGAAAATTGCTTGGATTAACTGGGAATCGATTTGTACTCTAAAGGAGGAAGGGGGGTTGGGGGTTACGAGGGTTGGAGTATTTAATTCTTCATTATTGGGTAAATGGTGTTGGAGGATGCTGGTTGACAAGGAGGGGTT